>CERF01002623.1_pt1 | contig 44903 bp, 44 predicted proteins | sample 530961 | NCBI WGS metagenome assembly CERF01 (sample SAMEA2621151, study PRJEB7988) | marine metagenome | isolation source: saline water (ENVO:00002010), including
TATGAGCTTAACAGGAACAACAGGAAAATATCAAGATGAAGTATCAGCATTACCCAAGCTGCCGCTTAACAGATATGAACGTATTTTTAAAGTATACTCTGAAAACAAAGATGGTAAAGAGTTTTATTTTTATAACATTCTTAACAGAATGGAATTTCCAACTAATATAGATAGTAATCTATTAGACACACATGTTGTTACTGCGCGTCAAGCATTAACTATGACTTCGTATGATGTATACGGTGATATTTTCAGTTGGTGGATTATATATCTACTAAACAAAGATGTTATTGGTAATAGTTTTTTTGCTGAAGGCGGTCAACAGCTAAAATATATTCTTCCTAGTAAACGTGGATTAATATATCAGCAGATGACCGATGCTACTATCTTTAACAACAAGCATTTCTAATGGCTAAAGGTGATAATATACCTGTTTTAGATGAAACAGTGGTAACGGCTACTATTGAGGATGAATTAAATGATGCTAATAAATTCAAAATTAATGGTGCAGATTATTATTGTTACTTTGAAATATCTACATCAGAGTTTCCACAAGATCAAGTTGATCCAGATAAGCAAGATCCAACTAACACAATAAGATTAACTAAGTCTGCTATTGTTAATTTAGATCTTCAGGAAAACTTTTTCGAACCATTTTGTGCAGGTCATATAACAGTAAACAACCCATATGATTACATAGAAGATAATCATTACACAACAGGAGATGGAGATGATTATTTACATGTAGTTTTTTGTGAGTGGGAAACATTTAAACGTTTTCCTGAACATGCTTTAACATATACATTTGTTATAACAGATGAAGGTAACAGTGTATCTAAAAGCGATAGATCTAATAACTTTAAAACATATAAATTATTAGATAAGAACTATGCAAAGCTAAATGAAGCTATACCTTTTAATAAAGTATATCCAACTAATGCAATGCGAGAGGCTGGTGACACTACAGTAGGTTCATGTATAAGACAGTTATTAGTAGATGTGTTAGGTGCAGATGTTATTGATAATGATTTTTGGGATGTTGGTTCACATAAGATTGGGGAACCAAACGGTGAGTTTGTTGCAGACCAAGAATATATTACTTGTCCATTAAGTTGGAGATATTCAGATTTATTAAAGTATCTTCTTAGAATAAATTATTCAACCGGAGGCGATGGTGAAGCGTTACCTGTGCAGTGTGTATTAAACTTTGACAGAACAAAACAAAAATATTCTTTAGAAGCGATAGATAAAATATTTAAGGATAACAAAGCATTAACTATAGAGGGATTCGGTCTAGGAGATTTAACTGGTAGTTCTGACAATAATGAAACTACACGTGTTCTCGGAACTAATAAAAATAATCCAAAAGATACTAATGTACCGGTGAATCAAAATGAAGGGCTATTAAAGAATGCAAATGTAACAACTCCTATGGTTAATTATGGGAATGAATTTTTTATTAATTACTCAGCAGGTTATAATGATGGGTTAGGAGGCCAGCAAAATCAACATCAAGTTTCTCTAGAAGAGATTAGAGCTGAATGGAAAAAATCTTTTGTAGATGTATTTAATTTAGTCGGTGGTAAGCCTCAGCCATTTGTACCTCTTAATAAAATAAGAGGGAGAACTATAAGACCGATGATATTTCCTTTCAATAAAGATCAAATCATTAACATAGCTAAAGCTCAAATGGTTTCAAATCTTACGTTTTTAAATTTACAATTAACTCTCGACAACCAAGGAGATACATTTAGACAACCTGGTAAGTTTATAGATCTATTTAAATTAACAGGTGGCTTAGATGGCAATGATTCACCTTCTGATGCTAAAATTTTAGGTAGGTGGTTCGTAACTAAAGTGCATCATAGATTCTTTAAAGATAGTTATGAAAACGTAATTCAATGTGTCAAGACATATGTTGGACCTGATGTAGATAGTAGGGTTGATGATGCAAGTCTAACCCTACCTAATCAAATACCGACTGGTAAGCAAATTAGAACACTCCCAGGTTCACAAACCCCTAATGATTTAAATCCAACTCAATTACCAGGTGGGAATCCAATTGTACTAACTTAAATATATTATATGTCAGCTTGTTTAAATCAGGTAGTTAGAGGGTTAGTAGGAGATATAAATGGCTTTTTTAATAATAAGTCAGAAATCCTAAGATCTCTCTTTGTTACAAGAAAGCAGTTTGAAAATTTAATAGAAAGAGACTGTGATGGTAATCTATCCGGACCTATATTAGGACATAACTTTGATGAACATGAGTTAGATTTTATGGAGTCTTTCTTAAAGACCTTCGAATTAGGTTTGAGTCAGCTAGAAGACTTTATGAGAAAATTAAACTCGGTGCAAGGTCTTCTACAACTTGATGAGTGTTCAATATTATATTATTTAAGGCAAATTTTAAATGGACCGTTTGCGTGTGCAGCAGTTGATATAACTAATTTAATAGGTGGTAATTTAAATTTACTACAATCAACAAACAATGCAATTGGTACTCTGGGTAATGCAGTAAGAAGTAATATTTCAACAACTGTGTATGGTTTAGAGCCAGTAAATGCTGCTTTAGATTTATACAACCATCTACCTCCAAAGATGCAGGAGAATATAGACAACGGAATTAAAAGCGCAACAAACGTTTTTAATTATAATCAAGAAGGCGGAGTTTATCAATATAATACTCTTCCTTATATTGATAAGCTACCCAAAGAGCGTGTAAACTCAGAGTGGCAACAAGGGTTTACAAACTTCGCTTCAGGTAATTTAATGCTTAAAGATATAACTTTCTTTAACAACTTAAAAAATATATCAGATAATATTTTCGGTAGCATAGAAATGACATTAGGTGTAGCTGCGAATAAGATCTATAAATTTCAAAAACTTACTAATCAATTTTATGCAAGAAGTAATAGAGCATACGGTACATTAGGAGCAGTTAACAGGTTGTTAATATCGTTAAATAGAACTGAATACACTACTACAAATAAGATTATTCAAAAGGAATGTAAACAAATTCAAACTGATATTTTAGGTACGTCCATTACTAATGATAGTACATATTCCGATCAGACAATGCAAACAAATGACGGTATATATAATTTATCCACATTGGATGGGCAAGGTGGTATACCTAATGCACCTACTCGTCCGCTTCCAGATACTCATACTCAAGGACAAGACATTTTTGATACATGTGAAGAAGCTACTAACAGAGGAAGGGAGTTAGGTTGCGAAGGCTGCCACACGCATCGCGATGATAATGGCAATTTATATTATATGCCATGTAACTCAATGGAAGATTACTTAGGTGTGTTAGGTGTTAGTGAGCCGGATTGCGATAACGATGAAGACTGTGATAATTTTGGATTTTAAACGTCCCCGTTTTCATCAATCTTCATATCTTCATAAGGGCCTACTACTGTTCTATAGTATTCCATTTTACAGCACTCTAATGCTCCTATCATTTCATTACAGTTAGCATAATTTTTTCCAAATGCTCTAAGGTAATTATCAATAAAAACTGTAACCACGTAGTTGAGCTCACCGGCGTTTTTAGGTACATAGTTTATTCCAACAGAGTTAAGTGACTCTGTTACGTCTTTTCTTTGCTCGGGTCTAATGTAAGGCATTTTCTAAATTTACTAAGCATGCAAATGCATTAATCTCTTTATCAACAACAAAAGCGCTCTTATAAAGATGGTCTGCAATAATTGCAATCGTCTCTTTCTTTTTTACATCTGCAAGATTGGAATTATATATAAAATCTAAATAATTAGCTAGTAATGTATCGTAGTCACCTTGAAATCTATCTTCATTTTCGATTAGATACTTTCTAGCTTCTAAACATTGCTTTGATGCTATTTTTTTATAAAGCGCTTCGAGCAGCTCGTTATCGCTATTAACGCTACTAATACACAACTCTGAATCAATAATGTTCTTTTGTAGTTCGTTAATTGTTTTCCGTAAATCGGGGAAGTGACGTTTAACGAGTTGGATAAATTTTTTCTTCTGTTCTTCAGCAATCTTAATATTTTCATTTTTTAGAATATTATAACATCTCTTAACTGCTAGCTCTACTACCGGCTTAATATCTAATGACTGACATCTAGATTGCAATGCAGGAATAATTTTATGCTTGTAATTTGCAGTAAGAATAAATCTGCAGTACTTAGCATAGGTTTCCATAGTATTACGTAAAGCGCCTTGCGCGTTAGTAGTTAATCCATCAGCCTCATCTAAGATAACTACCTTAACCCCACCATCAAATGATTTAGTTTGAGCAAAATTAGTAATATTATGTCTGATTGTATCGATACCAGACTCATCAGAAGCATTAATATAAAGATAATTACATCCGAGTATATCGTTAACAATAACTCTTGCAAGCGTGGTCTTACCAGTACCGGGATTACCAACAAACAGAAGATTAGGTATTTCATTTTTAAACTCTTTTATAACACTTAGCGTTCTCTTATCTAGAATAATATCATTAAGCGTTACAGGACGATATTTTTCAACCCAAATTTTATCAAAATCAACCATAATTAATTACCAGATGAACCAAAGCCTTTTTCACCTCTCTTAGATTGTACGATAGTTCCTTCTGATACTTCTACAGTATAATTTCTATAAATTACAAACTGTGCAATTCTATCACCAGCTTTAACTTCGTAGTCTTTATCAGTATTATTATACAATTTAATACCAGCATCGCCACGATACTCCTGATCGATAATACCCGGGTGAGGTATAATACCATGCTTGAATCCTAGACCTGAACGACCTTCTACCTTTACCCAGAAACCAACATCAATATACGCAAATTTTAAACCAACATCTACTACAGCGGAGCCACGTGCAGGTATTAATTTATCTTCAACTGATGTTACGTCTAGTCCAGTATCACTATCATTGTTCTTATAAGGGATAACAGCCTTGTCATTAGTTTTCTTAAACTTGATAACCATATAACTATAATAAGGTATATTGTAAAAAATTCAAGTATAGATTAAATATACGTATGGCTGAGGAATTAGACGAGGCAGTTAACGATATTATATCACAATTGAAGCAAAATAATAAAGTCGCTAGAACACCTGTTGATGAAAGTGTTCTTAATAAAGAGGACTTAGAAGATTTTCTTATTCAAAATTCTGGTAAACTTATTAAAAAATCATTAAGCATCGTAGATAACGTTAATGATTATATTTCATCAGCTCCAGAAAATCGTGATGTTGCAGCTTTAGCTGAATTAATTAAAGCATCATCATCTGCTATAGAAACGTTAAATAAGCTTCATACTGCAAAAGAAAGAAATGAAACGCAGTTAGAAGTAAAGAAACTTGATGTAGAGAGCAGAGAGCGTATTAATATTGCTGACAATCAAACACAGATATTATTATCACGAGATGATATAATGAAAGCTCTTGTAGATGAGAGTGAAGTTATTGACGTTTAACTTCTATCTTAAGTCACTTAAATACTGATTAGTATATGATGCAACAGCTGGTGATGGTGTAGCTGGATCGCAGGGAATTTCTGTATTCTGTTTTGGTAACTCCCTAACAGGGTTTTCTACTGCTCCGGGAGCTGTTGTTTCTTCTGCTTCTTCCGGCTTTATGTTAACATCGCTCTTTCTACGCATAGCATCTGGTATGGGAAGAAGGTTTGGATAGAATTCTACTGCTTGACCTAGACAACCTGGTACTGATACGTGATCTGAATAACGACCACCTCCTTGATCAAGCGCTAAATTTAAAACAACATCTAGAGAAGAAGTTTGTGGATTTGCTGGGTAACGAGCCGGCTCTGTATCTTTAATATCAGTTATTCGAATATGTAATCCTGAATCGATTAATTTTGTAATTAACCCCTGCGTTGCGTTGCCAAGCTCTTTATAGCTATCTGTACTCTTATAATCATCATTAAACTTGAAAACATCCCCAACAAGGAAACCCCCACGTTCATATCTTCTCATATAAGATTCATGTAAATTAACAAATTTTTTACCTGCCATATTATTATTTATACAGACTTGCAAATAATCACACGGTATCGCATAACTTAATCTTTAAGAAACTCTGCTATAGTGTGAAACGCCTCAAATACTTGTACATCTTCATCTTTGGCTGGTCCGAGATCATTTTCAATTTCAAACGAATGAGTTGTATGCGCAATGGTCTTAAGTTCCCATCTCTTAGGTTTCCACTTATCCCCCTTTACATATACCTCGCCTTCAATAGGCTTAGGTAGCTTGAGCTTTGAGTATACTTCACTCTTAAGAGCTGAAATAAATTCAGTTGGGGTAATTTCTACATTAATATCAGTTTTACCTTTAACACGCATACTATAATTATATTATAGTTCCTTGATCTCGATTTACCACTGTGGTATTAAATATTATAAATGGCTCTTATTAAGTTAACTGATACCTCTGTAGATAATCTAGATAACGCTTCTCTAGAGCAAGGATACCTGTATAAAGATCTATTTTTAGACATAACACCTTCTGTCTATTATAATGGACAACTTAATAAAAAGGTAATACTTAGAGATGTGCAAGCATCATTTGACGAGCAAGCTATTAAGAATAGTATAACAAATATTTTTCTAACAGCACCTGGGCAAAAAATATTAAGTCCGGAATTTGGTTTAGATTTGAGACGTTATCTTTTTGAACAAGTAAATGATTTTAACGCGTTTCAAATTCAAGATGATATTCAAAACAAACTACCAGATCAAGAGCCAAGAGTTCAACTTGAAGGGGTAAGTGTTAGACCTATTCCTGATCAACATGAATATTATATTACTTTACAAATAAATGTACCTTCTTTAAACATCTATGGACTCTCACTTCAATCACTATTAAATAATAACGGATATTTTGTACTTTAATTATGCCAACGAACGATACAACAAACAAATTTTTAGATTTTAATCTCCCGCAAGATGCATATGTAGCGTTTGATGCGGTTACTCTTAAGGAGTACATTATCAATAGGTTAAATGAAAATGAAAAGTTTACTGACCAAAATTTTGATGGTAGTAATCTTGCTGCTATTATAGATATAATAGCTTATTCATACCATGTATTACTATTTTACTTAAACACAACTGCTTCTGAGGTAAATTTTGATCAAGCTACTCTATACGAGAACATGAATAAGATTGTAAAACTAATAGGTTATAAGCCTGTTGGTAAGCAGACTTCAATAGTCCCGATAAACGCTGTTGGTTCATCAACAATGCCAACAGGTAATTACACTATACGTAAGTATTCATATTTTTTAGCAAATGGAATACAATACACCTTTAACAAGGACTTTTCTTTTAATAAAAATATTTCCAATAATGAAACTATTCAAACATTAAATGATACAGTTGTGTTATATCAAGGTAGTATTAAGGAATATCCAGATTATAAAGCACAGGGGGAAGATTTCGAAACATTACCTGTAGTTGTAAAAAACATTGTTGATACAAATACTGAAAAATTTATTGCAGAAGATACGATTAGTGTTTATGTAAAAGAGATAGATACAAATACGTATTATGAATACAGCGAAGTCGATAGCTTATATTTAACTAAATCTGTTGATAGGGTTTACGAGCTTAGATTGAATGAAGATGGTTTTTATGAAGTTAAATTTGGTAATGGGGTATTTGGAAAAACGTTAAAAGAGGGGGATACAGTCTCTGTTAATTACTTACAGTCTGATAATGTTGGTGGTATCATTAGTAAAAACACAATTAATGGGGATAAGTTATTTGTGTACGATTCTCCACGTCAACGTGCTATCTTTAATGATACATACCCTAATAAAGATGAGACTACTTTTATTGATATAACTAACAGCTCGTATCTTAATATTAATAACCCTCAAGCTTCAACGTCGTTGTCTGATGCCGAGACTGTAGATCAAATAAGACAAAATGCACCAAAGGTATTTTCATCTCAGTTAAGACTCGTAACAGAAGAAGATTATGAAAGCTTTATTAATAAAAATTTAGCTAATGTCGTTAATAGTGTTGATGTTGTAGATAATAATTCTTATTTAAATGGCTATATAAAATACTTTTATGATATGTGTGTTGATCCAAATAAAGTCAACCGAGTCATTGTAAACCAGATAAATTTTGCTGATGCTTGTGATTTTAATAATATAAACGTCTTTGTTGTACCAAAATTTACACCAATACAGGATGAATCGTATCCTCCATTTTTGAGCAATTCTTTCAAAAATTTGCTTATAGAGCAGACAAATGAAAGAAAAATATTGTCAAATACTGTTGTCCCAAGAGACCCTATTTACATGGCATTTGGTCTTGGAATGAGTAATTCCTCAACATTAAATTTAGATATACTTAACAACACATGTCTTTATGCTGTACGGGAAGCTAATAATAAAATAAATAAAGAGACTATTAAGTCGAGAATTGCTAGTAAAATTAAAGCTTTCTTTGCTCCTGAAAACAATAAATTAGGACAAAATTTATCTCTTAATGAATTAATGAGAGATCTTCTCGCTATAGAAGGGGTAAGGAACATATATACAAAAAATGAAAAAGATGGTAGTAGTATAGAAACTATTTCTTTTCTTTCATTTAACCCGTTATACGAGCAAAGCGATATTAGTTTAGTTAATCAAAACTTAACACTTCCATATTTTAAGTTTCCATACTTATATTCACCACTTTCGGTAGCTAAGCGTATAAAGGTAATAGATGAGTAATATTAAAACAGATTATGCAACATTTGATGTAGTAGATTATAGAGGCGATACAGTCTTATCTTCTTATAATCTTGCTATAACACCCTTAACGTTCAAAGCCCGTATACCTAATACAGATCAAATAGGTACTCCATTAAACGAGCTTAAAGCTACTTTTGATTTTGGAGATGGTAATTTTGCTCATAATTTATCAAGTACACATGCATACGAGTACCCAGGTCAATATACTGTTCGTATGGTAGTAAGAGATTGTAATAATAACGCAATCTTAGGTTCTTATAGTACTGATGTAAATATATATGATTACTTTACTAATACATTCACAGCAACGTGGGGTGATGGTGAATCAAACTTAAATTTATCTGCTGGTGAATTTAGTCAAGCTATTACTATAAATTCACAAACACCGTTTTATCAGGACTTTCAAAACATATTCTTTAGTGCTTCAGCGGATTGGAATAACTATTTTAATTTAACTAAAGACAAGTTTAACCATTTAAAGTCTTATTGGAGCGTCTATGAAAAGAATTATCTTACATATCTATCAGCATTTGAATATGTTCCTATTGAAAAAATTTCTTTATCGTCTGAAAATATTTACGTACAACTATCTAGTGGTTCAATAGTTAACTGCCTTAGCTCTAGCTTATCAAGTGTATTAGTAGGTAGCTCAGGTCTCGATGTAGTATACTTTAAAACCCAAGATCAATTAACACCAATAACAATATCGTTTTTTAAAGATAGAAACAATATATTTTCTAATAGTATAACAGGCTATAAAAATAATAATTATACAAATAATTTTACTGTTACTCTATCTTCTTTAGTAGGTGGTACTTCAGGTCAGACATTGAATGAATTAGTCTTTTCTTCTAATGGTATTACCGCAGAAAGTGATGAAATAAGCTCATTTAATGTAAGTCCAGTTCAATTTAAAAAGGTAGATATACCGTTTATCTTTACTCCAAAAAATTCTGATAACTATACTATGAAAGCTCTTTCTGCAGGAAGAGATACTGTTCAATTTGCATTATTATCCAGTGACGGAGAAGCAGTGGATGAAAGCTATTATACAATATCTAGTTTAAATAATTCACTATCTGATATTGATACAGATTTTTGGTATAGAGGTATATTAAGTTTCAATGATAGTCTATCCACTCATCCTGCAGCATTAATACTAAGCGCGCAGTGTCTATATGAAAATATATACACAAATTTAACTGGGTCAAATACCGGGTCAATAACATTAACATGTTACCCGGAAGATTATTATGATTATTATAAACATAATGAAAATTTTGACTTCGAGCAAACAATTAAAGATTTACGTTTTCAGGAAATATTAATTGATAAGGATATTTTCTTTACTGATTTTATAGGTACAATATTTGGTAACGTTAGTAGTAGTTACGATGTACTAGGTAAAAAGTTATATGAAAAGGTATTTAATTTTACTCAAAACAATGCAGATATAGATTTATGCGGTGTAAATGAATTAATTAACTTATCAGATCTTGTAGGTGAGGATGGTATTGTGTATGATGAGAGCGCTGGTCAAGGACCAGCAGCTGTTGCTAGATTTTTTGATATTTTAAGTATTAATTATAATAAATTTAGAGGTACAAAAAATAAATTTGATGAAAATTTCAACCCTAAAGGTCATACTACAAAACAAACTTACGGAAAAAACCTAGGACCAAAGATTGAAAATACACTAGCATATGAAGTTACAGCAGGTAACGATCTTGTAGCATATGAAAGATTTAGTGATACCTATGTGAGGTTAAACACATATCAACCACTTTGCGCATTAAGTGGGCAAGCTGGACCTGGTTATTCAAAATCTAATAATGCTAATACTTACTTATTAAGTTGTTTTACTACAGAAACTACTGGTACAAGCAGCGCGGCGTATTGGGGATGGGACTTGGTGCTTCCTACTACATACAGTTTAAGTACAGTTACAGATAAATTTTACGATTTTTATACCCTTTCTGCTGTATATGATGATACTATTCTTAATGGTTTAATTGACTACACTACAGGTCAAACAACAGTACCGTATACTACGCCACTAAGTTCTTTAGAGGGTGATGAAAATATCTTCGATATTTTAATTCGTAACTCACTATTTAGTAGTCTATCCTTGTTCTAAGGATAAATATGTTTAATGGATAACATAGTAACAGGGTTTCCAAACGTCCCGCTTTCTATAACTAACCCGGCTGTTAGTGAGAGAGATGCTTTAGATAGATTTGCTCCGTATAATTTTGTTGATTTTATAAAATCTGTTTCGGAAAACTATGATCCGGATACTCTTGCAACATTTTATAATAAGTACCTTAATCGATGGAATACAAAATCTACATCAAAGAATGAAGATCAAACAAATAGTATTATAGACTTATATAGAGATTTCCTTCAAGATATAACTATAAATTTCTCTACCTATGCTGAAAAAACATTTCTTACTCAATTAGATTTTAATAATTCTTATGATTTAGAAATTGCAATGTCTTTCTTTAGTAAGAAGATAAGAGATATTGTTACCTATTACAAAAAGAAACGTCAGTTGCTACATTACTCAGTAACAAAATCTAAAGTTAGAGGTAGTAGTTTAGGTGTAGAGCAAGCAGTTAAGGATTTTGTTTTAGAATATCTAGAAAATCGATCAACAGCAAATATTGATTATAATATTGACATAATTAAAGAAAATATATCAGTTGGTTTAACAGAATATTTTGATAACTACGCGCAGTATTTTAATGCAGAACCAAATGCTGAAGAATATGGTAAAAACTTTATTGAGTATAATCCGGATGGTCCTCCAACATTAAACATTTTTTTAAACAACGATACATCGTTAATTAGTGAAACTTTTTCTCGTGTAGCTACTGTCTTACAGGAATTAAAAGAGACAGATGAATTATTTGCAAATAAACGAGCTCAAACTAAAAAGTATATTGGAACAGATTTTTATTATTTAGCTACAGATGCAGAAGGTAAGCCTGAAATTGGTGTATTATTTGAAGCAGATAGACCTTATGCAAACTTCTTAAATCAAAACTACCCATCTACAGCGTCAGAGTTTTCTAATGACATTATAAGTGAACGAGATCTTGGATTCTTTAAACCTACTAATGCTGGTATAGTTGTTATACAGGGAAAACGAATTGATTTTTTCGAGAAAGATTATTACCCAGCAAACCAACTGTATGTGTTTCCTGATCCTAATCTATATACCAATAACCAAGAAGTATTAACTTTTACAGTTGATACATCGCGAGCTGTTAACAATAGAAGTAAAGGTATAGCAATAAATCAACCTAACGTTGATAGAGATAGTACATCTTTCTTAGGTTATAATTCTGAGATTGCTGAAGAGAGAAATTTAGATACAGACTTATCTTATTTGTACAACGATGGTTATATAGATGATAGTAAGAAAGATTTATTTGGAAATATATTTGGATTAGTAAAAGACAATAATTATTATAGAAGTAATATAATATCTGAAGATCCAGATACAATTAAAAATTTAATACTTAACGGTTATCAATTTTATGATGATCTATTCGGTGAAGGCTATAATTTTAATTATAATACTACTGATACCGCTACATATGATGAAACAAAGAGATCCGGGCTTTCGTCTTTTACTAATGGCTTAGTAACTCTACCAACTTCTGCCTATCATATTTTTAATAGGTATTTTAACCCATATCAAGAACTAATAGCTCCTAATAACTGGTTAGAAGTAGATTTTAAAAGACCTGAATCCTTTAAAATTGATGCTGATGTAAAAGAAGCAGCATATTTTATGTTTTCAGATACAGAAACATTAGCAGATCCAACTAGCGCTACTTCAGCTGGTGATCTATTAATATCTGGATTGAGTGCATATAAAGATAGCGCGTTACAGTTTTATTATTCTGATTTAGTGGACGCAGGAGGTGCTTTTTTAGATACATCAAAAACTAGTACTATCTTTAGAGGGTTATGTGATCCAACAAACATATGGACAACTACATTATCTGGTAGTTTTTCAGTTAATGCTCGTCTATCTGGTGACAACGGAGTTAAAAATTATGATTGCGGGTTATTTACGGATGATATAGTTTTTAACTACACGCAAGCTGAAGAAGGTTTTGATTATAGAGATGATGTATTTGATGTAACTGAATTTACTACAGTTGATACAGATACGGAAAAATTATTTAACAGAAGAGATCATACTGGTAAAATATATGTTAAAAATATTAACCAGGCGCCAGGTAAACCTGCAGTAAAAGAGTTAACTGATGCAATAACTTATTTTCCTAGCAAATATAATACAACAGTATGTAATCAATTATCTACAACAGTTAAAGAGTTTGATTTATTATATACTACTCTGTTTATTGAAACGAGTACCTTCTTGGTAACTGAAAAAACTAACTATCAAGATAATGTCTTTATTTCACCAATTACTTTTACCAACTCTTTAACTATAAATACAAGCTTCTTTGATAAAGTAAGTAACCGAGTAAAAGTTGGAAGTAATGTATTTTTCTGTAGATTTGTACGTGATCAATTAACACTAAAAGATAATAGACTATATCCAAAAATTTATAAGTATAATTTTTTAGAGGATACAACAGAAGTTATATTTCCAACAACCGGTAATACAGCAGCTAATTCATCTTGTTATTTTGATTTGTCTGACCCGAGTCCGTTATCAGTGTATGTAGAAAGTGGTAAACCATTTTTGACATATAGTAGTGATAATGAACTTTTTAATCTTGGTGTTATAATAAAAGATTTAAATAAAGGTCCTTTGCTTTTAAATTATCTCTTTGAGTATAAGAATGAAATTAAGTTTGTTGATACAGTTTCACATACTAGTAACAATAGTCGTTTTACTTATACATTTGCTAACAACGAGCTTAAAAATGGAAACGTTAATTTAGATAACTTAAAACTGCCACTTTCATCCCAGGTACCGACAATAACTGCAACCCATCAAATTCCAGAGTTTGCTGCAACACCAATTTTATCTTCTCTAGCACCTAAAGTTTCAGCAACCGCCTTAGTATTATGAACACTCTTAATTTTAACATATCTACCTCTAAACCGCAAATGAATGAAGAAGTGATTCTTGCGGAAACTAATATGTACAACGCTACTGAGGTTACTTTAAACATATCAAATGTGTTTTCTGAAATATTTCCGAATTACTTAAGTATTGACTGGGGTGATGGAACGCCAGTGTTAGAGCCAGATATTATTATTTTTAGAGATTATAGAACTCAATCTATATATCCAGAAATAGAAAATGGTGCGGCTCCGGTAACGTTTACAAATACGTATAAACATATATATTTTCCATCAACCTATGCATTAAAGAAAAATGTTACGTTTAAGATGAATGTTGGGTATGTAACTGGTGAAACAACACGTTTAAGTGCTACTATGGTTATAAATTCTGAAAGCTATTATCAGAGCGTTGAAGACATGGAAATAGTAGGATTAGATTTATTAAATGATGAAACAAATACATCTAGGGTATCGCTTTTAACACAAAACGGCAACTATGTCGTTCAACTCGATAACAAATCTTATAGGGAGAAATAGATATAAATATACACAATGGGTTGTTTAGTAAAATCAAGTTTAAGTGCTCTAAGTTCTGTTGAAGCAAGTATATGCCCAACAGATCTTACCCTTGATCAATATTCACAAACTTATAATGGTGAGTTTGTTATTAATTTTGTAAATGCACTATCTGGCATTCAAGACTTTAAAAATCTTAATTTTACAAATTTCTATCTTACAGATAATGTATTATTAGATGATATAACATCACATAAAGAAATTAAAGTAAAGCCAGAATCATATTTTACAACTCTTAATTTTACAACTTCAGCTAATAACTACCTACTATACAGGCCAGCGAGTTTATCGAGTTTTAAAAATACGAATAGAATTTATGATGCTGATTATTATGGTGTAACAACATTTACTCCTGTGTTGTCAGATGCTAGTAATTTCGAAATAACCTTTATTGATGACTTTACATGTAGAGTTAGTACTATAAGCTCTTCAAATAATATAAGATATTATCTTGTTGTATCTGATGATGAAGAAGTAGATGGAAAACGAAATACGTTATTTGTTGGTGAAAACCAGCTACCTGAAAATGGATTTAATTTAGAATATAATCTTTTAAAATATAAAACCGATAGTTTTATTAATTTATACTCTACAAAAGAAGATATAAAATACATTCTTTTAAATAACGATGGAGTTGTAAAGGCTAATAAGATTACTACTAGCGATGGTGTTAATCAGTTTTTTATAGCAGATTCAAGTATAAAAATAAATCAAGAGTTAAATTTATCTGTACCATCACCGTATAATGCATCATTTGTAACTTATAGTAATGATGGTAAAGTTGATAACGATAAGAGCGATTTCAACTTACCTTCTAACTACTTGTTTTATAGCTCTAGTAATAAAGCTGGTTTAGATTTTAATTTTTATAACCTTAAAAACATTGTTAATACTCAGGAACAATTTAATTCTTCAAATAATCTTCTTTCTACTTCTAATACCACAATATATAGTCAAGATTTAAGAACATATACATCAATATTTTCTGATATAGATAGCGAGCGAAACGAAACGCTTTCGCTTAACTTTGTATACAATAATTATGATATTTTAATCAAGCCAGGTACAACTTTCTTTACAACGCCGTCATCCATGGCCCCATTTGACAGACTCAATATAAATGATACAAAGTTTACTAAATGTGGCTCGTTTTCATTTAAGCGACCTGATCTCTCAGATAGAGTCTACCGTTTGGATGATGATTCTGTAAAAGAAGAAAATGTTACTTACCTCTGTACCTGGTTATCAGGTGGTATAGGGCAAGAAGGTATTTGGGTAGATAGATATTATTACCCAGATTTAGTAGATAAGGAAACTGCTTTAGCTGCATCACCAGCATATAATACAACATATAAATTAGCTGTTGAAAATCTCATTGCTTCAAATTCCACTTTAAAATCATCTATTGAAAAGAAATTATATCTAGATAAAAAGAGTGATTTGGTTTTTGAACCTAATAAACGATATAAATATGTGAGAATTTCCGAAGATGATTTTATTAAAAAATCACCTACAAATTTTTGTGATACAGCTCAAATAAATGGTAAGGTAAATAATTACTTTAACACTATAAATGATAATGGGGGCTTTGGCTTAGGATTTACTCTTCAAAATGATGCTGGTGATTTTTCAATTAAGTCAGGTAGTAATGATATTAACGGGGGTATTAGTTTTGAAAAATTTGACGATGAAATAACATTTAAGTTTGCATTATTTGATAATAGTACCTCAGGTGCTTCAATAGAAGAAAGATTATTACTTAATACCTTTATTCATAAATTTAAAATTGATAAGTTTGAAAAAACAAATATCTTTTTATCATTTAATGCCATTCAAGGAGTTTGTAATTTATATTTAAATTCAAATGTTATATTTACTTTTGAAGTTGGTGCATATCAATTATATACAAAACGTATTCTTTTTGGTGATATTTTCTTACACTGGGATAGAGAAGTTGAAGAGGGAGTTATCGATAAATCAGATACAGATACTATAAACAAGAGAGAAATTTTATATAATGAGGCAACGTCACAAGATTATATATATGATGTTTATTTAGCTTTAGATCCATTAGAAAAATATCAAGAGTTAGCTGTTATATTTAGCACGAATATTGATAGTATTCAAGATCTTACTATATCCCTACCCTGTGGAATGAGAAACTTAACAGATACTATTAATACTGTTAATTCTATTAATACAAACCTTAAGAGTAAGAGTGCAGTAGTTGATATTAACATTAAAAATTTAAATATTAATGATGATAATATTAATAATGAAGTGAGAGATATTATTAAGAGTAATATAGTTAATTCCCTTCCAAAGTCAACCGTAATTAATAACATAAACATTGTAAACTATAAATGATAGATTATTTTAAATATACTACTGGAAATGCCTTTACATTAAGCGGTGATAATTACACCGGTTTATTTAATATTACAGATGGTATAGCATACACTGGTAAGACCTTTACATCTTCCTCAAAAGTACTTAGCTCGAGTGATACCTTTCTTTCAAATTGCTTCTTAAGAAAATTTGAATTTGATAGAACTACAACACGTGTAGACAAATCTATAATAAAACGACCTTCAGTTTCACCGAGAAATATTATTGATCAAAATTTTATCGATGCAAACTTGCAATGTTTAAATTTAAATAATTTATATTTATATTCTTTAAATATTGTTTCAAACCCTGATATACTTGATTTTGCTAATTCAACAGCTGATGGAACTAGTTACTTTTTAGGGATGTCAAGTAGTAGTACAGATTTAAGAAATAACGATTTTTCACTCGCAAAAGATAATACATTCCCTATTCAAATAGATCCATTTAGCACAGTTGATAATATTCCAGGATTAGAAGTATTAGATGATACGGTCGATAGTACATTATTTGTATATGATGATGAATCATATTTTTATTTTACTACAACGCCAACAAACTCATATACTTTTTCTGGTAGCTTTGTGCACAATGGAGGTCTTACTAGATTAGTAGATGACCCGTTTCAAGGTAACAGTAAGTTTACATATGATAATAATACAGATGTATTATATAGCTTAGCGGGTGAAGTTTTAAGTTTATACGATAACAGCTTTATTAACCCTTGTCGAGTTTTTAAGCTTGTAGATCAAATTACATTACCTGAAATACCCATCGATGACGTAGTAGAAATAGGAAATAATTTGCTAGGTTATCGATTTATTAGTGATTCCGGAATTAGTATCAATATACGTGATAAGTATTCTTTAACTCATATATCAAATATAAGTGTTATGATACCTCAAGAGGAAATTTTAGCTTTTGATATAAGAGATAGTGATGATAGTATTTTAATAATAACGCAACCACCTATTGACCCTGATACGGAAGATTTTTTCACGTATAATATGTATCACGTTGATTCTGAACTTTTAGGCGGTAGTGATGATGATCTAGTTTTATCTAATCCAAAAACTATAAACAGATATAAACCTTTTTATGATTTTAACGTTAAAGAAGAAATACGTGTTTATTTTTCCGGGAGTGATTCTAATATTTTTACATTAAACGACGAAGGTTCAATTACAACGAGATTTATTTCTAATCCAGCTGAAGTTGCGGGTGTACCGTCTATTGATAATTTATTATATCTTAAAGATATGTATTTTGATGACACACAAGAGCGATTTAATTTAATAGAAAAGAAATTTAACTCTAACTTATTAAAATCAAACTACTTTAATAATATTAATTTAATTCTTACAAAAAATAGTTCTAATTTATTTTACCTATTACATAATATAGGTAGAATATATCTATTTAAAGATTCAAGTTTAGAATATAAAAATTATATTCCTTTAGATTTACCTAATTTATACGAAAAAATAATTAGTTGTGAGTCTAGTTTAGGTATTTCAATAAACAGCGAACTTCAAAATATTATTAAAGATACAGTCAGTATATATTTAAATGCGAGTATAATACCTATTAAAGAATTAATAAGTGGTATACCGCTGTTAAGTAAATTCGTATCATACGAGGGCATGGATGTTAATTTTAGAGATTTTGAATTTCACGAAAATGAAGAAGTAACATATGACGCTGTTTCAAGAGTTTTTAATGCAATTTATGATCTTCAAGTGGCAATAATTAACACAATTACAGCTGGAGAAAATATTGATAATATTGCTGTTGGTGATAATGATGTAGCTATTAGTAGTAATAATGTAAATAATATAACCCCTTCAAATACATACTAATAAAATTATGAATTCACCTGTAACACCTGAAAATGTTGGAGAAAGTCTCGAAAGACTGCGTATAGCAGATTATTATACATCCTTATTACATGTAAGTGGAGCTGATCTTTCTGTTTTACCTAAAAATGATGTATATACTGGTGGTGGTAAAATTACAGGATTAGCATTAAGCGCTGTTGGTGATAGTGTTATAATAAATCGATATATTGAACCTAAGGGATTTAATTATGTTACAGAATGGTTAGATGCTTTTTATCCTATAAACAGTATATTATTAACTGTTACAAACGATAATCCGGGTAATCGGATTGCTGGTACAAAATGGGCTTTAGAGAGTAATGGTGATTTTTTAGCTGGTGTAGGTACGGGGTTAGATAATAATGACCCATCATTTGTTTATACTTTCTCTCCAGGCTCAAGTGGTACAGAATCTGGGGATATTGCTGGTGAATATTGTGTTAAATTAAATACAGATACTTTACCTATACATACACATGATGTAAACCCACAAACATTAACTATAGGTAGATTTAATACTGAAAAAACATTCTGCTTTTATTTTGGTGACACAGTAAATCCTCAAGGATTAGTAGAACAAAAAATTTGGGACCCTGGTATAAATTTAGTAACAGTAGGACCTAATAGAGGGAGAGCTTTTACTGCTTCCGGACGATCATATTCTTATTTCTTAGAACAAGATAGAATACAAGCTTTTCAAAATAATACTACATACAATGGTCAAGTTAATTACAGAACTCATTTAATACGTGAAAGACATGCTAATGGTTATAGGTATACTGATTCGGATTTTAATCCGAAATTAGCTAATTTTTCATTATCAGGGTGGGGTGGTAGCGTTACTGGTGGGCCCGGGTGGGGTGGATTAATGGTATCTCAAGGTCAAGGTGATTCACGATTTGGAACAAATATTTGGATATCTAATGGTTTTAAACCAGTAGGAGTTCCTTGGGGAAGTGGCAATGAAGTACCTATACTCTACCCTCCAGGTTATTCTGATTTAGATGATGAAAACACATTAGCTGGATATACGGGCATTGCTGCAGTTGGATATGATCCAAGAGATCAAGATAGAGTGCACCCGGGTATATTTACACCACAAGATCTCGTAAGAGCAAGAAATATTATTGTTGAAGCGTTAGGTGAAGAAGAAGCTGCAATTGCTTTACAGGGTGTAAATCGATTAAGAGAGATTAACGCAGTAGTAGATGAAGGTACATATAATAATTTAACTACTGAAGAACAGATACCCGGGACAGGGATTAGACAGACAAGAACAGCTGGTGACTCGTTGTGTCATAATAATATATTACCTAATTATGGTGTATATGTATGGCGTAGAGTACCGTTAGATTATACAATTGTAGAACCTCCTACTGATACAACTGTTGTTGTACCACCGCCTATAGATACAAGGATGTGGCGTGCTACAATAACTACTAATAAAAAAGAACTTAATTTAAATCAATGGGCATTAGATCGTGGTTGGGATGGTCAACAACCTGCTACAATAACTATTAATAACAACGTCTATATATATTCTGATAATATACAAACCCCTGCTTTAGAAATTAATAATTGGTCTAACGGGTTAACACTAATTAATAATGGCTACATAATGGGTAGAGGAGGAGACGGAGGTTCATACGGTGCTACAAAACAAAAAGAACAGCCTTCACCTCCTGGAGGTAATTACTGGGATGGTTGGAACGGTGGTGATGCGATCAATATTACATCAACATCGAGGATAGTTATACAAAATAATAACGGTGCTATTGCTGGTGGAGGCGGTGGTGGTGCTGGAAGCGGTACCGGTAACTTTGGAGGCGGTGGAGGCGGCGCAGGTGGTGGTAACGGCGGTATGGGTGCTAAAGAACGTGAAGGTATATTTGAAAGAGGAGGAGCAGGTGGAGATATAGGTGAAAGTGGTAGTGATGGAGGAAATTGGTTAAATAGATCTGGAAATATTAGCTTAGGTCGCTTACGTCGTAATTTTAATTTACAAGGTAGAGGAGGACAAGCTGGTGGTGGTGGTTCTGGAGGATTTCAAGCTGCAGGTAATGATCCACACGGTGGCGGTGGAGGCGGTGGTAGAATATTAACAAATACTGCGGCAGGGGGTGATGGAGGTGAAGCAGGAGGCGCTAATGGTGGTTCTGTAAATAACGAAGGTCAATCAGCCTCTTCTAGTGAAGGTAGTAGGTGGGGTAATGCTGCTGGTGGAGGTGGATGGGGTGCTGATGGTGGTGATTGCTCTAGAGCACGGGTTAGTCCCAGAACAACACCAAAAGGCGGTAAAGGAGGAAATGCTATTAATTCCGCGGAAGGGTCTAACTATTTAATAACTGGGGGAATTGTTTACGGAAAGAGAGACTAGTTAGATAGTATTTCTAGATTATGACATAAATAATAGTATGCCCGAGAGCTTAGAAAATCAATTTATTTCTGATTTATATACTTCTCTACTACATTTAAGTGGAGCAGATTTAGGTTCTAATGGTCCTATTAATAAGGTATTTGATGGTGCTGGTAATACTACAGGTTTAGCATTAAGCGGAAGAAGAGTTTTAATTAATAATTATATATACCCTGAAGGATTTCAAACACGGTCACCACTCGAGTGGTTAGATTCATTTTTTCCAATTGGAAGCTTACAATTAACCTTTGATGATAACAACCCAACAGATAGAATCGCGGGTACTGTTTGGACACAAGTATCACAAGGAAGGTTTTTAGTAGGTACGGGCTTAAATACAGATAAAAATGGTGTAGAGCGTGAATTTTGTCCGGGAGGTGCTGAGGAAGAAGAAGCTGGGAGTAGAGGTGGGTCGGGTGATACAGCTGGTGAATATCGAGTCACGCTTACAGAGGATCAATTACCAGCTCATACACATGATGTTAATATCGGTGCAGCTGACGTTCAAATATCTAACCCTGCAGGTACTGGATCTACTTCACAGGTAAATCCTGTAGGTACAATAAACTCGTCATTAACTTTTAGAGAGCAAGAGAATGCAAGATATAGATTATTAAGAGATGTATCACCACCGGGTGATGAAGATTATTTCAGATTAGCAAATTGGGAAGATTCACAAGAAAATTGGCCGGAGAGAGCGTGGTTATATGCGTTAGATTTTGGATTTGATAGGGGATCAGCAGCTAATTATTCACAAGCAGATAGAGAGTTGTACATGATCGGTGCATTAGCAGATACATACCAATTTAAAGAGTTAATAGGTATTTGGAACGGTGAATCTAGATTTGTTTCTGATATAAATGTACGTGTTGATGTTGGTGTAGGACGTGGTGGTAGAATTCTTCGTACTGTAAAAACTCCATACGAATATGCAAAAGAATTAGGAGCTGTTGATATAGGTTCAGCAACAGCTGGTAATTATCTAACAAATAACAATGAAACACCTATTATATCTGGTAACACTGAAGTACTAGAGAGACAAGAACAATCAAATAATACAAGAATTTCAACATCTACAGGAGAAGATGGTTCACATAATAACATATTACCATCATATGGCGTATACGTATGGAAGAGAATAGCATAATAAATTAATCATGGCAAATATAACTATAGTAAAATTAAAGGTAAGGAGGGGATCAGATGCTCAACGAAAATCTATTGTTTTAGATCAAGGTGAAGTTGGTTATACGCTCGATACTAAGCGATTATTTGTTGGTGATGGTGCTACTTTAGGTGGTAACTCAGTAGGTAATAAAAATATTGGACCGTTTGCAGCAGATTCAAGTTTAGGCCCTGATTCAGCGCCAGGTATGGAAGTAGGTGACATTGGTTATGCTAATAGCCTTCTATATATATTAACATCAACCAATTATAATGATACACTCTCGGGTTACGGTTATATCGGACCAGTTGCAGACGATACATTAATAGAGTTTGATACTGATAATAAGTTAACAGTTAAAAAAGAAGGATTTGATGCGCAGTATTTAAAGCCAGAATTTTTTGGAAGTGGTTTATTATCAAGTGCCGGGGGAATTGCTTCTGTTAATATTAACTCTACATATTTTGAATTATCTAATTCTAAAATTTCACCAGTAGTTAATTCGATTACTGAAAGAGAAATTGCTACATCAACACTTTCTTCTGGGTTAGTAGGGGGAAATGATGCTAAAATACGTCTTAGTGTTAATCCAACACAATTTGAATTCGATGACGAAAATCGATTGCAGTTAAAGTCATTGGGTACTAGTACTATTCCAGTCTCTAGTTGGGCGGGGCAAAACGGTGCTAATCTACTTAATAGTGGTTTATCAATTAATGGTACAACTGGTAAAATACAAGCAAACTTACGTACAGTTAATCCAACAACATTTTCTTTAGATTCGAACGGGCAAGTATCGTTATTTGGCGCTACTTCATCACAGCAAGAACTGCCTTATATTACAACTACAGATGGATTAGTTAAAACTATTCAATCTTCTATATATGATGTAATAACTGCAACCAGTTTATCCGGCGGTGCACAAGATAGTATACCAATTGGTAGTATTTTACCACATGCTCGAGCTTTTAATACTATTCCAGCTGGTTATCTATTATGTGATGGTAATGCTTATGACTCTACAAATACGGAATATGCTGAATTATATGGTGTTATAGGAGATAATTGGAATACAGCAGGTGATATGACAGATCCTGGTGGTGATTTATTTAGAGTACCAAACTTATCTGGTGGTGATGTATTATTATACGGAAATAATGAGGCAGCTCCAGGTTCAAATGTATTATATTTATCCGGTGCTAATACTCCACTCGGTAATAAGGATTTTCCTGGCGCTTCAACAAGTGGTAGCTTGAGCGCAGTTGGTGTAAACTTTATTATTAAATATAAAAAGGATTCTATAAAGAGTATATTTAACGGGGCACCTAATCAAAAAACAGTTGGTTATGGGCGAAGTGTATATGATCAACAAATTTATGAAGGTATAGATTCAACTGGACAAAATATCCAACTAAGTTCAGCAGGATTTATTGCTTTTGCACTATCTGGCGATGTAAGAAATACAACTAGTGATGAAGTATTTGACAGATTTGCAATTCCAGTATATGGTTGGTAATTAAATATTAAAAACAATGGCTATAGAAATTCTAGAAAACACTCTTTTAAAGCTCCTAGTAAGGAGAGGTACTGATTCTGATAGAAAACTGATTACATTAGAGAGTGGAGAACTTGGTTTTACTACTGATACTGAAAGACTATATATTGGTAATAGTACAACCCCTGGAGGAATACTTGCTGGTAACAAATATAAAGGTAGAGCTAATGTAGTAACTTCATTAAGCCCAGTAGTAACGGGAGATTATGCGTATGAAACAGATACTAATAGCTTAAAAATTTGTATAGCTGGTACAGGTTCAGCTGCTAGTGACTGGTTAACTGTTGCTAACCAGATTAGTGCAGGTGATACTACTATAGTAATTGATAGTCAAAATAGAATAACTGTTGGTACGTTATCTGCAGGTGATTTTTCAGCTGATACATTAGGGAGTTCTATTGAATTAGACGGTAGTAGTAGAATAGCTCTTAGTAGTACAATTAATATTGATAATATTACTCAAAGAACAACTAGTGCTACAAATTATCTTTCGTTACCTTCAAAATTAAAAATAAGTGAAGTTGATTATGATTTTCCAGCAACTGGACCTACTAACAATACCTTTTTAGGATCTAATGGACAGGGTGAATTAAGATGGTCAGTACCAAGTATAATAGAATCAACTGTAGCCCCAACAACAGCTTCACTACTTCCGGTTGCAACTATTGTACCTTTTGCTTCTGCTGCAGCAGAAGTACCTTATGGTTGGTTAAGTTGTGATGGTGCAGAGTATATAAGTAGTTCTTATCCGGAATTATGCGCAGCAATAGGGACAGGTTATAATACGGCTGGTACAACAGCAGATCATTTTAGGGTACCTAATTTAAACAATGTAATTACATATGGAGCAGCTAACCCTGCAGCTACCACTTTAGTTGGTGTAACAACTGGAGCAGCTACTACTTTAGGCTCAGGATTATCAGCAACAGGAATGCATTTCATGATTAAAGCAATAGGTGGTGTAACTAATCCTACTCTTACTGTTCAGAAAAATCTTTCTGCTTTTATAAACTCTGTTGATTATACCGGTACTAATTTTAACCCTTTAAGTGGTAATATCGTTATTGAGAGTCCTCCACCGGGGCAAATAGTTTTTGATAATGGCAGAGATACCAATACATTTACTATGCCGCCCGGAATACATTACGTAAAGTTTTACGTTACAGGTGCCGGTTCAAAAGGAGGTACAACGCCCGGCGGTGCAGCTGCTACTTGTGTTGGTCATCTATCTGCTAAACCAGGATATGTGTTTAAAATAAAATCTGCAGCTGGAGCTACTATAGCTGATGCCCCAGCAGATGGTGATTTTTCTGCTATATATACTGATGACGGTGGTACTACTTTAGTCCGCGCAGATGGTGGACTATATGAAGGTACAGAACCTGGCAAAGTTAGTGACCGTGGTCAAGTAGCTAAAGGAACTGCAGGTGGCGTGGTTTTAACAACTAACCAATTTGTTTTAAATGGTTATGTCATAAAAGGTGGTTCTGGTTTAGTAGATACAGATGGAGGTAAAGGTAAGGAAGAATCATTAGGTGCTTCTTCATACTTTGGTAATGCACCAGCTCCCGGGGGTGGTCAAGCTTCGCATTCTGGCGCAGCACTCGGACCTCCTCCAAGTAATGGAATAGTAATGATTGAATGGTCATAGTTGCTTTTATATCCTTTATATATAACTAAAATATGGATGAAGTTATTGTTGAAGGTTTAGATTATGAAGATTTTGTATCCTTAAAGTCAATTTTGACTGAATGTACGTTATTTAATGCAGAGCAAGGTAAACAATTATCCGAAAATACTGTACTTATACAGAAGATAGAAAAGATTTTACAGGTATTTGAAGAATAAATACTTGTATGAATGCAAGTTGCTGCAGGGCTAGTGCGCTGTGTGAAGAGTTTTCGGATTATGTAATATATGACGATAGCTGTGATAGTGTTCTCGTTAACGTCCATGAAGATTATTTCTCTATAGTTTATAGGGAATTACAAAAAATGAGTTACATACTTGTATTTAAAACATATCTTAAAGCAACAAATTCTTTGACCTGTACTTTTATAAAGGAATGAGTAATTAAATATATAATAGATGGCCTTTCCTACAGATATAAGATTACCCACCGGTTCAAGATACTATACATTAATTGCGACAAAAAAAACATTTAATTCGAATTATGATATAGTTTGGTCGTTTGAATATAAGTTACCTGGATCAGCAATTTCAGCTCCATTTAATACTTACCAAGTTGGGTTTACAACTTTTTTAACTAATTTAATTTCACCGATATCAAGCCTGCCTGGGCAGTATCTTGGGGACCAAGATCCGGAGTTTATTTTATCAGCCCATGCTCTAGAGACTGAAGATTCATTAATATTAAAAACCCAAGAAGATTCAACACTTCTTCTAGAAGGTGGTATTTTAAGTGGTACGTTAGTCAAAGTTGCTTTTGATTCTACGGGGTTATATGCATTAACTGGTAGAGATGATAGACCTGGTGTTAATGATAAACAAACTCATAGAAATGCCTTGGTAGTTAGAGATTATGTGCATAATCTTAAAGGTAATGCACCACTATCTACGTTTTCAAGTTCATTTACTAATTTGTCTACAGATACATACAGAACTTTAAGATTTAGATATGTAAATCTAGGTGAAAAATTACATATAGATTATAGAGAAGCTGATACAACGACATACACGTTATTAACTACTATAGAATTAGGCTATAGATCAATAAGATTACAAAATTTAGAAAATATATATTGTGGATTTGCTTTTAGTACCCCGATTTCTTCAGCTACTGATACTGTGAGTGCAAATGCATTTTATTTACGTAATTTTAACATAGAAGGTTATGAAGGAGCTGATGTAACAACAGAAACAGTAATTACTCCAAGTTTATCAGTAAATCCAAATGCTTCGTATACAACCGTTACAAATATAACAGCATAAAATGGCAACGACACCCACACCAACCACGCTTAGACCATCACCGGTTTTTAGGTTTCAGACGGATGAGCGATTTCAAAATCAATACGGTAATCCGTTTGCTAGTTGGTTTGATTCTTCTAGAAACGAGCCGCCGGGTGTAATACCTACCACTATCCCACCAACAACTACACAATCACCGGCTATTAGCTTTAGTGATGTAAGGGTATCTAATATTAATACGTCTGCAATAAACCCTGTTCCAGGAGACGGTGGGGTAGAAAATTCATATGAAAATGCAACAGGAACTATAACAGTTGAAAGTATAGAGCTTGATCGACCTTTTTCAGAGAAAGTTGAATATGTAATTTATGATGTAAATGGTAGTAAAGATCAATATGGTGACCCAGAAAATTTTATTTCTGGGGAAGCTGGTGTTGTTGTTAATGATGAAAATAAATCTATAGTACAAATAAATGATGAAATAACAGCTATTGCAGATCCGACCAATGAAACTGGGAGCATGAGTGTTGTTGTACAGTTAAGAGATGAAAATTATACAACTTTAACCACAATACAAACAGAATCTAACCCAGTATTAATAACTACAACTACTACAACTACTACAACAACCCGTGCACCTGTAATTACTACTACAACAACGACACCGAGTCCAACTACATTACCACCCGTTCCTAGAGTAGGTGATGATGATGCAGGTGAAGTTGGAGATACAAATTATATACCGATAACAACTACTACTACAACTACGCGTATACCTGTTTTAAGACCGACAACAACTACAACAACACGTCCACTAATATCTGTAGATGTTGATTCAATAGTAGGAATTGCCACACCAGAACCAACAACAACACCTATACCACCACCTTTTGTTGATATAGGAGCTCGACAGCCTGATCCTGTAACATCTACAACTACACGTTCACCAATATATGTAGATGTTGATTCAGTAGTAAAGATACCACGTTTTACTACAACAACACGTCCATTAATATCTGTAGACGTTGATTCAGTAGTAGGGATTGCTTCTACACGTCCCCCAGTATATGTAGATGTTGATTCAGTAGTAGGAATTGCTACTACACGTCCATTAATATCTGTAGACGTTGATTCAGTAGTAGGGATTGCTACTACAACTACACAACGACCTACTACAACACGAGCTCCTGTTTTACTTACTACTACCACTACCACTACCACAACTACACAACGGCCTACTACAACACGAGCACCAGAAGTTACAACTACCACACCAGAACCAACAACAACACCTATACCAAGTTTACGACCACCTTTTGTTGATATAGGAGCTCGACAGCCTGATCCTGTAACAATTGCACCAGAAGATAATATTACTGCTACTACAGAAGAGGAATATTTAGGTATAATAGAGGACGAGCCTTCATTTATTGAAGAAGAAATAGATCCTGGTGAATCACCGTCAATAATTGAAGAAATTCGGGAGGCTGGTGATTTAACAGCTGCACAAGTTACTAACCAAGAAGATTTAATACGCGCGTTAGAATTTTATTCACAAATAGAAATTGTTGATAGCTTTCAATTAACGCAAACAGTTATTGTACCAGATAATACTGTAATTACAGGTTATCTTAATCCCATAATAAGTACAAATACAACTGCATTTTGGGTACAAGGAAGTAATGTCACACTTCAAGGATTTACTATTCAAAAGCTTTTTGGTCAGGAGACAGGTAGAGGTGTTCTTGTAAATCATCCTTCTTTTAGTACCGGTGAACCTCCTTCAAATATTACAATAAATGCAATAACGTTTCTTGGTGTGGGTACATCCGGAAGAGATAAATTTGGCGCTATTGCTGTACTTGGTTACAACCGTCTTGGTCTAGCAACTATAAAAAATGTTAAGATAACTAATAATGTTATTGATGCAACACCTAATACCGCAATTGACGTTTGGGAGGTAGAAGATCTAGAAATTACTAATAACGTAGTTACAAATACCCAATCAGGAGGAAAAGATAATTTTGGAAACGGTATTAGAGGTGATAATATACGTAATACGACAATCTCAGATAATACTTTTACAAATACCGGTCGTATGGGAATAGAGGTGTTAGGAGGTGGTGCAGGTGGTGTCCCTGATGGCGCGAGGGTATCAAGTTTATATATTCTTAATAATGTAATAGAGCAGTTTGCAGTAAGTAATACCCGGGGATTTAGAGCAGGTATATCAGTATCTCAGGGAGTCAACGGTGCTTTTGTTGATGGTAATTTTGTTAATGGTGCAAACAATACATGGAATGCAGGTTTGGAGATTGCTCAAAACTCAAAAAATATTCGATTTTCAAATAATACAGTAAGAGATGTTAAAGATGGTTTATTATGTACAGCGCATTGTGATACGCTCTTTATAACAGATAATGAGTTTGTTGAAATAAAAAGATATGGTATGCAGCTCTTTCAAAACTGGAATGCAACTATAACAAACAACAATATACTACAATCAGAAGCTTGGAGGGATACTTTTTATTCAAATGCCCGGAGTGAAAGCTTTAGAAGAACAAATGGTATTGGATGTGGTATTTTTATACAACAATGTAACGGAATTAAGGTACTAAGCAATATTATAGAAGGTGTATATGAACAAAAGTATGATGATGCAGCCATCATGTTTCAAAGTAACTACCCGACATTAGAGCAAGCTAATAAACTATATTACCCATCATCATCCAGTGGAATCGAGCTTCAGCGAGAAATGGTTAAATACGGTTTAGGGGTGGAAAGTTATTGGAATACATTCTACGGTGAACCAAACGTATTAGCAAATACAAAACCTATACAAAACATTGCAGGTGGTAATACTCTTATTTCCCAAGTTAGCCCCGATCGTTCTAATCCTTTAATTCCTTATGGTGAAAGTCTATTATTTAACCAAAATGCAGCTGCAGTTATATTAATAAACGGTACTGCTGGTACTAAGACTACAACATCTACAGGTGATGTTTCTACAGAAACTGATTCAAATGAAAATTTAAATTTACCTGGTGTGGTAACTATCGATAGTTTAGGTGAGTCGGAAGACGGGGGGAGTATATCAATTATAAATGACACCGGGGATGATATTAATGTTGAAGATTGGACAAGAGAAAATCAAGAGATTGTAGTAGATGTTGATAAGGTTGTTGTTATAACAACTAATGATGGTGAAACTAAAGACGGTACCATAGAATCGATAGATGAAACAATACCATTTACAGGGGTAGATGAGGTAGAAATTGATTTAGATCCTTCTATAAGTATAACTCCCACAACCACATTAGCACCTACAACAACTACAACTACAACTACAACTACAACACCAGAACCGACTACGACTCGGGCTCCTGTAATTACACCAGCGCTTACAACTACATTAGCGCCGACAGTTACAACTACAACTACAACAACCACACCTACACCGACTACAACAACTACAACTACAACACCAGCACCGACTACAACACCTAAGGTAGGTTCACCGGTAGTTCAAACTACACAAAGACCTGATGGTGTAATTGAAACGGTAATTACCGGTTATACAACTCCAGTCCCTACAACTACTACAACTACAACAACTACTACAACTACACCAGTTTCGCCAACATCTACAACTACAACAACACCTATACCAACTACAACACCTAAGGTAGGTGGACCTAATCCAGGATATACAACGCTTCCTCCTATCGTAACAACACCGGAACCACTTCGTGTTGGTTGTATGGATCCTGCCGCTATAAATTTCGATCCAACAGCAGAAATTGATGATGGTAGTTGTTTGTTTATTAGTCAAACTACACCGGTCGCAACTACACCTTTTGTTGGTGAACCAAAACCTGGTTGTACTAATCCAAATGCTTTAAATTTTGATCCAACAGCTACTTTTGATGATGGGAGTTGCGTGTTTCCTATACCTCTTATACGTGGTTGTACAAATCCAGATGCATTAAACTTTAATCCACTTGCTATAGTTGATGATGGAAGTTGTAGGTTTCCTATAGTATTTGAGCCACCAGAAACACCAATACCGTATATACCTGCGAGGTGTAGAAAGCCGCCTAGAATACCACCTGGTGTAACTGATATCGGTGATCCACAGGATACGGATTATATACCACCTGCAGATGCCTTTGATAATATTGAAAATAGATTCGAATTAGAGGAACAAGCTAACGAGCCTATTAGAAGAATATTCCCTGCACCTATATTATCGCTGCAGCAGCCATTTAATTCAGATGTTAATTTTAATACGAATATAACTAAAAAGGTACCAACTCCATATGGGTTTACTACTGCACCTCCAACTGCAGATTCACCACTCTTTCAATCTTCTTCGCAAGCCGCGGCTTTAGGTACTACTATATGCCCACCGGAAGAAGAAAATTGCAATACACTAGACTATTAATAATTATTTGTAAGTGAAAAAACTTACTATTGGAACATGTGTATATGATGATTTTGATGGCTTGTATTTTACAATACAATCTATTAGACTTCAAAATCCGGAAATTTTAAATAGATTAGAATTTGTTGTTATTAACAATAACCCCTCATCTGACGAGGGTAAAGAGATACGTAGTTTTTTAGAATTAATAGATGAACCTGTTACATATTTAGAATTTTCAAAATATAATTCTCCATTTTTAAAAGGTAAAATATTTGACCTAGCTGAAACAGAATATGTTCTAGTATTAGATTCTCATGTACTCTTAGAGCCAGGTACTTTGAAAAAATTATTAGATTTTTACGATGAAAATAAAGATGACGGTAACTTACTACAGGGTCCTTTATTATATGATAACTTAGAAAATATAAGTACACATTTCGATTTATCTAAATGGGGTAGTGATATGTGGGGTGAATGGTCTGTAGACAAGAGGGGGTATATTAAAAATGGTGAGCCATTTGAAATACCTGCTCAAGGAATGGGATTATTTTCATGCAGACGGGATAGTTGGTTAGGGTTTAATGAAAAATTTAGAGGTTTTGGTGGTGAAGAAGGATATATACACTGTAAGTATAGAAATGCAGGCAAAAAAGTATTATGTTTACCGTTTTTAAGATGGTTACATCGATTTAATAGACCCGGTGGGCCGAAATTTAATCCAAGTTTACATGATAGATTTCGAAATTACATGATAGGTTTTCAAGAAATAGGAAGAGATACTAATGAAATTGTTAGTCGGTTTCAAGGAAGAATACCAGAAGAGTTTATAGACAGTGTTAAAAAAGAGTTAAATCTTTCATGAAGCTACTATGTATAACCCCTACATATGGTAGACCTATAGAGTTATTACAAAATAGTTTAGCTTGTTTTTACTCTCAAACATATACTAATGCTGTGCAGATATATGTTGATGATACGTTTAACGGTAAAACAATTAGAGGTGATGGATTTGTGTTTATGCAAACAAGTATACGCTCATCTAGTCTATCTATAAAGCATGATATAGCTGTAGAATATGGTGAAAAGGAGTTTGGTAATGTTGACGGTATTGTTATATGGGATGATGATGATATATATTTACCTAACCATCTAGAACATGTAGCTAATACACTACAGGAAGAAAATTCTTATTCATATAATTCTAAAATATATGTAGCTTCAGATAATATTAATAAACCACATATCGAAAAAACTGGAAACAGTCGATTTCATGGAAGTTATGGTATATCTAAAGGTCTTTATAATAAAACTAGATGGGGACATACTCTTCGAATGGATTTTGATCTGCAGATGATTAATCGTTTAAAAACTACTGGTGTAGGTAAAGATCGATCTAATCTCGGTGCTCCTACATATGTATATAGATGGCACGGGTCACAAGCGCATCATTGCTCAGGCGTTGCAAAAGGACCGGATGATAAAGATTGGTACTTTAAAACACCTATAAAGCGAAACGGCTCCATTAATAATTTAAAAGCTATATATGATGATAATACTTTAAATATTAAAGATTACCTAACGAAGCTTCAACCTTAAGATCATGCTTCATTGAGTGAAACCTTTCATCAATATATTTTTGAAACGCTAAGGGCTTAATCCATTTATCACTTTGTATATTTACATCCTCTTTACTGCCTACAACTTCGAGAGCTTCAATTAAACATGCCCATCGAACTAGCTCATCAAATTCCATTGTCTTTGTAGTACCGTCTTTTAAATTAAAATCGTATGTTGTCATTATTATAATAAAGTATATTATAGTTCCTTTCCTTCTGTATATTCAGATATTATTTTAATACCTTCATCTGATATATTAGTAAATGCTTCACTAGTTTTAACTGTGTCTATAGGTTGTGTAAGTAGAGTTGGTGTAATAGATATATCAATTTTAAATTCATTATTACATTTTTCACAAACATACGTATTATCTACATTTAAAAATATGTTTTCAGTAAAACTATAATTACCACACGGACAATCTATAGTTACTTCACTTAAATCAAAGAGTTGTTGCAATTCTCCTTCAAATTCAGCAGTTAAATTTTGAACTCTATTAATTTTTAAAGAAGAAAAAATAAAAGAAATAATAAACTGAACAACAAATGCTAGTGAAGTAGCTTCAAGAAAGCCTAAAAAGTTTCGAAAAGCAAATCCGAATAATATGGATATAATACCGGTAATTATTACCGATCGGAGAATAGTCATATAGCTATTTTAGCCATGTCTTCCGGAATATCAAGTATAAGTTCATTAATCTTATCAATTTTATTATTAATTTGATCTACTGCACCATCAGAAATACCTTTATTTCCCTTAGCATTAGCTAACATATTTCTTAATTCCGCTAAAGATACAAAGGTATTACCAAGAAGTTCATTCATATGTTGTAATTCATATGGTAAAATTGGAGGTGCCTTTTGATGCCTTTCATTATCTTTGTACATGTTTATTTGATCCTGTACATTCATATGAAAAGAAATAGGTTTATCTTCTGGTCCAACACTATAAGGAAATTCTGCTCCATCCATGTAATTATTTATGCTAGAGACTAAATAATTTTATGACCAAATTCGAAAGACGTTTTTTTAAATCCTTAACTGAACAAAAAGAAGAGAGAGTAGCTTTTGAAGCTGAGCTTGATAAAGATACCGATGCTGGGGATTTTGATGTAGATGTAGATGTAGATGAAACAGTTGTAGATACAGATCCTGGGGTTAAGGCAGCTATTGCAGTTAATGAAAGAAATGAAGCTATGAAAGAAGAGCTTAGAGGGTGGATAGGTAAGATGGAGACCTTTTTAGATTATTTAAATGGTGAAGAGCCTAATTCTATTCAACAACAATTAGCTAATGCTGAGCCAGATACTATTTTCGATAGAATGAAAGCGTCAGAGCAAAGAAAATTAGCAAGAGTAGCGACAGAGTTAGCTGGTGTAACTGAATCATTTAAAGGTTATTTAGCTCAAACCGGTAACTCTCAATTTAAATACGTCTGATTACGGTATTTTTTAATTTCAGATATTTTCACAATACCTTTGATTCCGTCAAAGGTATTTTTTTGTATAAACTCCCATTTAATTTCATCTATACTACAAGCTATTGCAATATCATTAAAGTCTTTAAATCTTTTACCAAATTTTTCCGGCCAAATGAATACTCTTTCTCCCTGCTTTAAAAGTACTTCTGATTTAACTAATGATGCTTGATCAACCCATTGCGAATCAAGTATCCAAACCTTATCATACCATTTTAAAGTATTATTAAGTTGTTCTTCTTGTCTCTGCGTAAATGACTTACCCCTCTCTGTAATACCGGCGACAGCTACAGAGTTTTTAGTAAAGAAGGCATTAATAGGTCCTTCAAAAATATAAACTTGATCATGGTCACTATTTACTTTATTAATATTAAATAAAGTTTTTTCTGCATTAACCTTACCAAGATATTTTGGTTTAGTTTTATTATCACGATCTAATACAGTTCTAGTTTGATAAAACTCAATATCATTAGATTCATTTATAAACGGTATTACAAGTCTATTTTTATGAACTTTATCTACTAACGATACAAATAAATTATCCGGTCGGTTAACAGCTGTATCTAATCTTCGTTCAGTAATAAGATGTCGAACAGCTGTAATAACGTTGCTGTTAGTATAAAAGTCAAGCTGAAGCTTATCAGACAAATTAATACTATCCTTAGGTAAGGTACTGACTTCAAAGCTAGGTTTAACATCTTTATCTCTTTCAATAATATCTTCAACACTCGGAACATATTCTTTTAACTCTTTAATTATATCCTCATTAGTACTACCAGAGACCTCTTTTATCCACCTTAACGGCTTTCCAGACCAACCGCAGTTATGACAGAATATATTATCATTTTTAGGTATATAGTAACATCTTCTCTTTTTACCTAACGACTGACCTTCCCTACATATCGGACAACTACATTGATAGACATTATTAAATTTATTATACTTAGGATAGAACCCTATTTCAAAAAATTTAAGTATAACAAAATCTTCAGGAAGCGATATCATTTAGTTTATTATAAAGACTTTTCATGAAAAACAAATTATGCCAGTCTTCTTTTTTATCTAAAATTCTTTTAAAGGAGTGCTCCTTACAATAATTTAGAAATGTCTTATAGCATGCGTCTACTTTAACCTTTAATTGTGTCTTATAATATTCAGATTCTTCTGGTAGTTGCTCATACTTATCTAAGCAAAATATATCCGCATTACGTTTAAATATTTCTTGTTGAGATTTATCAAGAATATAACCCGGGTCATCTAAGTACTTTTTAACTGACGCTTTACCGAAACGAGGGATACCAGGCACATTATCAGATTTATCACCTGTTAAGCATTTTGCTGTATACCACTCTTCAACATTTTTATAGCCTGTTTCTTTTTCAAAAGATTGTAAATCAAAATATTTTTTTCGTATTGGGTCGTATAGCATACAATCCTCACATACTAGTTGTAAGAAATCTCTATCAACTGATATAATGACCTTATCACCCTCATGCTCTCTACAAATGTAAGCAACAATATCATCAGCTTCAAGCTGTGATGGAAAGATTGAATTGATACCCATTGACAATAAAATCGATTTTATTACTTCATTATTTTGATGTGGAGAAAGGTCTTTAGATCTATTACCCTTATAACCTTCAAATACTTCTTTACGTATATTAGGCTTATAGTCTTTTTTCTCATCCCATACAAATACTGTACTATCGGGAACAAACTGCTTCACGTAGGAGCTCACCGCATTAAGCGTAAAGTATATATGAAAGTTACGAACTTGATCGTCTGAATGAGTATTAGTCTTTTTCGACTGTGTTTTCGCTGTATGAAACGTTCGGTGTATTAAGTTGTTGCCGTCTATTATTAGAGTTTTCATTTTTTTTATATTGAGCCTCTACAACAGAGTACACGTTTCTAGGTAGCTTCTCTATAAATTTAATTATATTAGAGTTCCTTCCGTTTTCAAATGACTCTTTTGGAACCTTAATATTTTCCATCGACGGTAAGGCTAAGCAGCCTACATAATCTTCTTTTGGCTCTACAATTGTAAACATTTGACCAACATAGTCTCCTGTTTCAACTGCATATACCTGTCTTTTACAATATTTCATCCGGACCTTGATTTAATCCTTTAATTGATTGAACTTCACTAGCAAAATATTTAAGAAGAAAGGAATTAAGCGCTTCAGATTGTTGTGGTGTAGCAGCAGTTTTTATGTCTATATGTCTGCCTTGAAAATCAAAACCTAATAAAATGTAAGAATCAAGATATTCAGCAATAATATTACCAATTCTTTGTGCTAAGTCTTTTCTCCGCTTAAAAACTTTTTTATCTTTCACAGTCTGTTTAAGCGCTTTTTCCACCATTTCTCTTAACTCTTCATCATCTTCTTGAAAAGGTAGTTCTTTCTCTTGATCATCTGACATAATGTTATTTATTCAAAAAAGTATCATTGTCCTTTTGTCTAACACCAGCAGATAAAAGCCTCTGTACAACAACTTCAATAGAATCAGTTTTTAAACTAAAATTACCTTTGAAGTTTTGACCACCATCATCAAAACTAAACAGATATTCACCTTTCCATGGTACATTTTCAAAACATGTTATATAAACAGAAGCACCTGATGGATCAACTAATACAGTCCATCTTCGTGGATCAGATTCTTTATATTTATCAAATATACGTAATGTAACAAAATCATTATCTTTTAATCTTTTAATAAAGTACCCGGGTGTTTTTAGTTTATTTTTTTTATGTTCGCTCACAGTTATCATTGCGTTAGTGCTGAAATTATATACTTTAATTTAATATCTTTATCTTCAATATCAAATACAATCACACCATACTCGGTATTTATCTTAACTTCAAACTCATTGTTTATACCAGAAAGTAATCTAATATTATCTAAATTTACTGGAATTGGATCTAAATTAAAATCTGCTGTACCAAGCCCTATTGTAAAATTATCTGTATTATGCCGCGATCTATCAGTAAGTTCAGCCATTAAGTTACCCTTTTCAGTATAAAAATATATCTTATTAGTTTCTGAAGCAAAAGTACTACCTTTAAATAAACGCGAGAGCGTTGGTTTATCTAAATTAAATTTAATATCAAATTTAAATTTACTAATTTTATCTAAATTAACATTAGGTTTAGTTATAAAGCCTTCTTCATATAAATGATATTTAAATTTTACACCGGACCCGGAGTATTGTATATTATTCGAATTAATAGTTAAATTAATAGTATCTTCATCAACTGTATCTAGTACATTTCTTAATTTTTTAACATCAGGTATATTTAACACATCTTCAAAAGATGATTTAGATAAATACTCTGAATAAAGTATGAGGGTACTATCGATACTTGAAACTAAGCTAGAAATTTTATTATTTTTAATATCGAAAATAACGCCAGTATCATTTATTTTTGAAATAGCGTCTAAAAATCTTAAAAATTCACTTTTGTTTTCTACCTTTAACTGTCTTTCCATTATCTAATTTTAAACTAATTTCTTCTAAAAGCAAATTCTGCTTTTCTAGTAAACCAAATAGCTTATCTACTTTAGATGGTTCAGTTAAATCAAACTCCATTTGATCATTATCCTGAACAGCTGTTAATTCTCGAGGAGGTTCTTGTTGCGCTACAGCTATCTCACGAGCGGCCTGCTCCGGAGATACTTGTTGAACTTCCACCGGTGCAGGTGGTGGAGCTGGTTGCTCCGGAGGCGGTTGCTGCGGTGGAGGGCCTGGTTGGTGCTGCGGTGCAATTGTAGGGGTTCGAGCAACTTGTTCGAACTGTTGCTTTAGTTGACCTGATTGTGGTTGAAGATTACCAGACTGGCCGATAATCATTTGATCCTGTTTATGAGCTTCACCATAAGTTTGACCCATCAACTGCATTAGCCCAGCTTTCTGTTCTGGTGTCATTCCTTCTTGGTTCATTATTAAAGATCTTTAAGCAAGTCGTCGATATCTTCTTCTACTGTATCATTAGTAACAGCAGCAGGAACTGGCTCAGATTCTGCTGGCGTCTCATTAGGTTCCGGAGCTGATGTAGTTGGAACAGTTTCTTCTGCATTACAGTGATAATGCTCGTTAAACATTTCCTTAAGATCGTCATACGACTTGAGAGTAAATACTTCAGTTAAATCAAACGCACCATCGTAAATATCTTTTTGATCGTCTTCAGATAAATCAAGCTTACCGGCTGAGGTAAATCTCGAAGAAACATAAGTCGGAAAGTCACCTTGCTGTTCTACTTTAATTTTAAAGCTTACACCTTCAGCACCAAGATCAAAGATACGAGGACCAAACTCTTCAGCATCTTCACCTTCAATAGCTTCAGTAATAATTTTTTGAAGTTGCTTACCGTAACGGAGGATCTTAACCTTACCGTTATTATCAGGGTTACTAGGATCATCAACAACGTAAACGTTAACAAGCCACTTTTCTAAACGACGAACAGCTTTTACCTTTTCTTTTTCTTCATCACTACCAGTACGTAAGATCTTAAAGCGCTCTTCAGCAATAGGATCTCTTTCACCAAACGTCTGAGGGCTCAACGTTTGCACATATTGACCAGTAGCAAACGAATTCCACCCATGGTTATAATAATGGAAAAAGGTATTACTAGGATTCTTAGCATAAGGTAGTAATCTTACCGTATACGTGTTACCTACTTTAGTAGGCATAATTTCATTAAATGTAGCTGACCCTTTATTATCTGAGCTAGCTAACGCGTCTTTGATTGATTGGAACATTGAAGTATTAAAAGTACTCATGCCATAATTATAATATCTATGAATTAAACTTCAAGAGGTTTTGTTCTATTATTTTTAAACCTTTCTTAGCCTTAGCTTTAAGAAATTTAGAACTAAGGAACTTTGACCTTGTTTGTGAATAAAGATCATAGAAATCAGAAATAATCCAAGTTAAAGTTCCTTGTTGTTTTTGTATTATAGAATCCATATTTAAAGCGTGGAGAATATAAAAATTTATTTTATGGTTCTTTAAATGTATAAAGGGTTCTGGAGTTGCTCCGGAGACATCATTACTAGTATATATCTTATACTCCGCTAAGGTAATTTTATTTTCGTTACAAAAGTTAAAAATAAATTTTAAACAGTCTTTTAGTATATCGATACTATCTTCGCTATCTGGGTTTTGTATTTCCTTTTCTTTACAATACATTGAATAGCATTTAATAGCTCGACGTGTGTTAAAGAACGATAAATTAAAATAATTATCTTCTTTATATACCTTATACGGTGCAATAAAAAAATCATTATAATTAATATGATTATATTTTGACAAAAGTAAACTAAGTTTTTTTAAAGCAACTTCATCTTCACTTTGTAGGTTATCAAAATTTTGCCTGAGGCGAACTGGTTTGTTTTTCGCCTTACGAGAAGCATATAAAAAACTATTATATATATGCTTCTCTTTTTCTGTAATCATAATTTAATATCAGAATTCGAATTAAGAAATTTAGTAATATATTTCGATTTAGTTATCGAAGGTTCGAAGTCTATAAATAGTTTAACTACATCGAAGTTAGTTTCAATGGTTAAAAGCTCTTTTAATATATTTCTTAATTTTTCTTCTTGCAATACCAATATAAAGATATTTTGAAGCGATAATTTTTTACCTTTTAACGAAGAGCAAAATGTACAAAAGCATAATAGAAGGTGTTCAGTCTCTTCTTTGATCAGAGTAGTATGTGGAGCTTTTTGAGGAATTGGATTTAGCATAAGGTAAATTGTTTGGTTAAATTTGCAAATTGTTCTGTTAATCTACCTCCTGCCGCGGCACTGTGACCTCCTCCGTCACATAATTTTTTAGCTAATACTGAAACATCTGCATTACATTTTTTTGATCTTCTAAATGATACGGTTTTAGCTTTTGTATTAACTATTATACTAATATCTGCATCATACTTGCTTAATAAAAAATGAGCTAGCTCACCTACAGCATAATCACCAAATGATGCTATAACATTGTATTCTTTTATATTACCTCTATATACTTCGTTACTAGTAAGCTGGTCTTTAAATTTTTTAAAAAACAATTTTATAGAGTTTTTTTCTTGAATAGAAAATTCCGTGAAGCCGGTTAAAAAAGTATTAATAAAATTTTCTGTCTTAGGTGAATTTAAAGTATAATAAACAGCATTTAGTTTTAACGATTCATTATTATTTGTTTTATACCAATCATACTCATTTATAATATCAAGGAGTTTTGTTTGCTCCGGTGTTAAATTTAAATGATCTTGAAATTTATCACTAATTAATGATACACTCGAGCTGTATGTAGGCTGTATAATTACTTTAGCTTTTTTATACAGATGTTTGTTTTTAAAATGGTTACGATGTGTATCAATAACTACAACATTTTTTTTATCAATTAACTCTATCTGATCTTTACTAATATCTAGATCTACAATAAAAATTCTATCATAGTGATCTAGAGAATTTAAAGAACCTTTAAATCTACCCGAAAAAGTAGATTCTGTAACGTCATTAATATTAAATGTCTTTGAATCACTATATAACCACTTTAGCAAAAGAGTAGCTCCAGCGCCATGTAGATCAGTATCTGTCCATACTTGGATATTCACTATCTTTATTTACAAGGAGTTCCTTATGATGCAAGTCCTGCTAGTGCATTAAACGTATCATCACTATCATCATCAAATTCAATATCATCAGCTTCTTCAATAGTAAGGGTAGAATAGTTAATTCGCATTGCTTGAGTATTTCCACGCGGACCATAACGGTTTTTCATCATCCCAAGTCTTATTATTCCTAATTCCCTATCTTCTTCATTTTGATATATTGAACAAATAACATCAGCAGTAGCTGCAAGACCAATTGATTCAGATATAGTAGCAAGATCTGGGTTATCTTGATCAAACCCTGATCTATTCAACTGCGTTGCAGATATAATAGGACATTCAAACAAGTAACTCATAGCACGAACTTGTTCAGTTACATGCTTTATTCTCTCGTAAGAATTATTACCCATGCTTGAATGCATTAAGTTAAGATAATCTAAAACTATAGCATCTAACTCTATACCTTGTTCTTTAAACTTCTTAATAAACCCCTTTAACTGACTCGGTGTAATAGTTGACGGGGGAAATTCTTTAATAAAGATCTTACCTTTTTCATCTTTAATTGCTTGTTTAATTGCAGGTGTATTACCTGCTAACTCTTTCATAGGTACTTTAGTTACATTAGTACAAATCCGTCTAGCATAAAGAAGCTCTGACATCTCTAATGTAACAAGTAGGACATTTTTACCTTCTTTAGCAATATTATGCGCAATGTTTCCTAAGAATATGGATTTACCTATATTTGTCTCACCTGCAAAAACATATAACGATTTTCCAGCTTCTAAAAAGCCTCCCCCTAAATTATTATCTAACCATTCCCATTTACTCGGTATATGTCTTTCAACAGAATTAATATCATCAATAAGTGCATTAATATTGCCATACAAATCTAACCCAAGATCTGTTACTAGACTAATATTACAAGAAGTTTCAAATTTATCTAATACATCCGATGTATCCACTTTACCTTTTGATACATCCTCTGCTACATTTAACATTGTATGATAAACAGCCTTCTCTTTAAGGAACTGTTCAGTATTTTCATACAGCTCATCTTTATCTAGATTTTTATCTATATCATTAAATGAAGTAACTAGATCTTTAAAGGAACTTTTTTGTTCATCAGATACCAAATAAGACTTAATTTCAGTTGTAGTAGGTAGCTTATTTCGTTTTTCAGAGAAATCTTTAACAATAGTAAAAATGCTCGCTATAGCTTTATTCTTAAAATAATCAGGTTTAACAAAGTCAGCAATAGAAGCAAGATAAGTTCCATCTGTTAGTGACTTATAAATCAGTACATTTTCAAAATAATCTAAGTCTAATTTACTCACTCTTTAATATGGTATTATAGTTTACTTTGTTTTCCACTTATTAAGAAACCACTCTTGCCCTTGATTAAACTCTGGTGTAAACGATTGAAGTCCTGGTGAAGCGTGTGTTATTAAAATATCTCCTACACCTAATTTAAAGCCGGCTTTATGACACTGCATCGAATAATCTAAGTCATAAAAATGCCATTTTGAAGGGCAACTTTCATCAAATCGAATCTTTTCAAACACCTTTCTTTTAATTGCAAGAAAAACACCATCTAATAATACAACACGTTTAGGGTATGATCCAAAAGCGGTCATGTGTTTTTTATCTTTACTACCATGTGCAACAGCTCCAAATAAATTTCCGGAAGCAAAGCCACCACCCATTAAATGCCAAAGAGCAGGTGATTGTAATTTTACTTCAGTTGTACCAGCGCAGCCTACTACATCAAATTTTTTAAAAAGATCATGTAGTTTTTGTTCTGAAAAATTTTCTAATATTACGTCATCGTGTACTAGTATCAAGTTTTCAACATTTTCTTCTATAGCAAAATCAATAGCTTTATTGTATATTTTATGTAATGAGTCTTTATTGTTTTCTTTAAAAACAATTTGCTCGCTATGCGTAGTTTTATACAAAATTGTATCTGTTTCTGTACCTGCAGTTGCAGAAAATATCATTGTGTTCATATAAACGAAAACGGTGAGTCGTGCATAAATGTACTAGCTTTATTCCATCTTTTTGTTTTATTATTTAACTTCATAATAACTCCTTCCGGGAGTTCTTCAAATCCACATCCACTCATAGTTGAATAATCACCCTTTTTATTATAGTGTAAAATAGAACCATTACGAGCAATAAATACTTCATTCGTATCACAGAAAACTATACTTAGCGCATATGTACCAGATAATAACTCTAAAGTTTGTTTAATTATTTTAATAGGTAAAACACGTTTATCATCTTTAAGAGATTTTTGCGTAAAATGTTCTAATATATTAACAATAACAGCTGTATCAACGCTATTTTCTATAAAACTACAATATTGTTTTTTAAGTTTCTTATGATTAGTTAAAACTCCATTATGACTTACCAACCAAGATAGAGATTCAAAAGGGTGTGATGTGTCGTATGTCCAAGCTCGTGCTGCTGAAGTAGGTGCCTGAACGTGTCCTAAATGATAATCTGAATATGGTTGGTATGTATATTTATCAAAATCAATATTACCTTTTTTCTTGCGTATATATTGATCATCTTCTGCTAAACTAATAATACTGCTAGCAAAATTACCTCTTTTTTTATTAGCCTCATATAATACTTCAAACATAGAAGTATCAAAAGAACCAAAAATAGCACACATACTATATGTTATAATATTTTATACGATAATCAATCTTCCCAATCAAACTTAAACCCTTCTTCCCACATATAAGAGTTATCTACATACCTACTCATAATGCCATCCGGTCCTTCAGCTCTTGTACGTTCAAGAATTCTACGCATACGTAAAACCCATTGCGACGGTTCACCAATACTTTCTCTATTTTCTTTAGGTATTCTCCAAAACAGATCGATAGTTCCATATCTTTTATCCTTAGCAAGAGTATTATCTGGGTAATCAATACCATCAATAGTATACCACTTCTTTTGCTTCTTTTTGGTTTTTTCAATCCCCATTACCTTAAGAGTTTTTTTACCTAAGCCCTTTACCTTAAAAAGATCATCATTATTCCTAAAGGGTCTAAAACTTACTATACGTTTAGCTGTCGTTCTGCCTACTCCAGGTAAGCTACGTAGCTCTTTATCATTCATCTTATTAAAATCCTTATAATTCAGCTTCATAGGTATAAATATATTATATGAGTTCCTTTGACTATACCGATAATTTTAACGGCTTTAATGATTTATTCAACAGGGTAGATTTACTTAACGAAGCTAAAAAATCTCCTTATGAAAAGTACCACCCTTCCTTCGGTGGTGTTACTAAAGATTTAAGATCTGCTGGTTTTAGTTCTGCTCCATTAGATACAATTAATTTTATTAGGACAGCGTTGTATAATTTAGAATTAATTAGTGATGAAGAACTTGCAGCTGCTAAAAAAGGAGCTGGATTTGCTGCTAAAAAGAAAAATCTTTTAGCTTTGCTGGATGCTAAAGAAGATGTCATTGAAGCAAATAAAGATAAAATAGCAGAAGAGATTAAAGATGGTTTAGCTCGTTATATCAATAGAGCGACCGTTGATAGAGGTAAAGAAGAAAAATATGCAGCACAAAAAGCTGCTTTAGAGTTAGCTAAAGATATTAAAGCAGGTGAAGATATGGGAGACGCTGTTGAAGATGCTGTTGGTCAGATGAGTGAAGGTGAAAAAGAGCTAGCACAGAGTATTGAAATTGCTAAGACAGATCCGACTACGTTTATTGAAATTAAAATTAGGGATGCAGATAAGATAGAAGAAGTTGGAAGTATTGTTACTAAGTATGCTAACGAAGATGGGTTGGATATAAGCGGTGATACTGTACAGTTTTCGGTTGATCCGGATACACCACTAGCTGCAGCAGTTACAAAACATGGAGTTGATAGAATTGAAGCAGCTCTTAAGAGGGATGTGGATGCAATTAGTGATAGTGTTGTTGTAGTTATGTCACCTGAGGAAGATTACGAGCAAGATTTATATGGTACAGAAGGTGCAGAGAGTTATGCTGCTAACGAAGAGGGTAATGGAATTAC
>CERF01000292.1_pt1 | contig 41672 bp, 37 predicted proteins | sample 530961 | NCBI WGS metagenome assembly CERF01 (sample SAMEA2621151, study PRJEB7988) | marine metagenome | isolation source: saline water (ENVO:00002010), including
GTGCAAAGAAAGGTGTTAACCCTGCTCTTTTCGATCCAGACGCCGCACTACCGAGAAAACAAGAATCAAAAAGACTTGCCAGTTGCACTGTTCTTTGTGCAGGATAAAAACCATCATAAGGCAAGAATTTTATTAAAGATCTACACTTCATAGTGATACTATCAATCGCTGTGCCATCATTAGTCTCGGGTCTAACATCGAAAAATTGTAATAAGTCGCTTGTGTTGTAAATTTTATAGAATTCTGGATTTGTCGCATCCAACACAGATGACCCAGTTAAATCCAAGAAAGGTTTAGTTGGGTTAATTTTTGGATTCCTAGCATCAATATCAAAACCACTTTCAATATAATCTGCTATGTATTCGGATATTCTAAACTCTGGTAAGATGGAATAATCTTTTCCTATTCTTCTTATTTCATTTGCATAGTCTGCATATGTGGTGTAGGAGGGATTAAGACCGGATTGAAGTCCAGCATCCCATGCGGTGTCAATAAATACGCCATCAGAACTACTCATTGGTAAGGCATAAAGAGGACTTACAAAGTGGTTTCCATTTTTATCTAAAAACACGACACCGTTGTTTTGAAGTTCTCCACCGCCATCAAAACCACCGGTTTGTGGTGCAGCAGTAGTAATATTAAACCTTGCATCCATTGAAAAGATACTTTGTGTTGGAATCGTAAATGATAATGCACTTGTTGGATTTTCTTGCAGTCTTAACTTTTGTGATTTAATATCTGATGATTCGCCTTTCCAAAATACACTAGCAAAGTTTTCTCTATCTCTAACTTTAGATAAGTACGTAAACTGTTCTTTCGGAAAAACTGTTTCTTTAACAGTGTAACTTATCAATTCACTTATAGGGTTAAGTTCTGGTACACCCGCAAAATCACCTGCTCTATAAAGATAATAATTGATAACATCTAACATTTCTTGATTTGCTTTAATGTTTTGATTAGATAAAATTTTATTATCCAAAGTAAAACCATCTTGTGCGTGATTTGTAAAAAACTTAATATTGTTTAGATAAGTGTGTTGAACAGTTAACTCTTCCAACTTTAAGTTTTCTGGATTAGTAGTTATGCCTTGTTTAACCATAAGTGTATGTGTTAACGGTTTGTGCTTGCTCGTAATTACCGGTTCGATTGTAGAAGTTAAAGTTAAGGTTGGTGAACCGTCATCTTGAAGATAACTTAATCTATTTTCGCTTCTGTGTGTTCTTACAATTGGGTGATTGTCTTTTTTATAAAGCTTCCAGCTGGCGGCGCCCGCAGGACCTCCTCTGTGAGAGAGTATCGCATTGGTGGTGAGCGCATCATCTAAACTCTCAATTGCGTCGTTATAATAATCAGAGCTAGATATGGTATTAGATGTTGAAAAAATATTATCAATTACTAAAGTATTCAATCCAACAAAATCTACTTTTATATTTTGACTACCAGAATTAGAAGCGGTCGCAAAAGTTAAATCGGTAGAGGCGAGACTAGCATTTTTAAAGTCTGGTTGCTCAAATCCGAAAAGAGCAGAACCGTCATAGTTCTCGATTAAACTCGCCGTAATCCAAGCATACTGAGTGTCTGTTTGGGGTATCTGATGTTGCACAAAAAAGTTATCAAAAGATGAGGAATCAGAAACAATTCCTAAATTTTCATAAGTGCTTAACTCGTTTGAAAAGTTTGGTCGTGGTCTAGTGTTTCTATTAACTTTGTGAAATGACCCGGTTCCAATATAAAGTAAATCCGCATTAGGATCGTTAATCGATGACGATCCTCTAAGAAAAGTTTCTCCCGCTATTTCAAATGCAGAAACAGTAAACTGATCACTATATAACCCAAATTGGTTTGCATGATTTGAATGTAATTCGTTTAACGGCATTCTCACAGAAAGATTTCTAAATGACAATGCATTGTGAACACTATATTGACCTGATGTTACATCTAACATACCCTCACACATAGTTGCAACATCTCCTGGTGCGGAAAATCTATTAACGATGACAAATTTATTTGAACCAGTTAGATCTCTTCTTGGTATTACAAAGTCTATTACCCCAGAAACATATGTAGACTGAAAAGTTGTTGTTGGTAACTCTCCCTCGGACTTTACAAAATATCTATTATTTGTTAAGCGATCATTAGTCATTACAATTTCATAATCTTTTGTGTAATTTCCTATTTTTGTAACAGCAGATGCGTCGGTAAACTGGTCTTCTGTTTCTGCCGCACCAGTTAATTGTCTGATGTTCTTAATGTTTACTGGTCTTTTTGCATATTCTTCTCTAAAATAAACAGATTTTGGATTGTGAACGGACACGTTAACCAAATCCAAAGCAGTATACGATCCTGTAAGTCTCCAACCCTCTAGTCTTTCACCTTCGTCATCCGGTTGCTGATTATCAGGTGTAAAGTTTGTCATAACGTGGCGATAAGGTCTACCACCTACGTATTTTTCTGTAAACGGTCCCTGCATGGGAACATCATTGAAAGGTCCGTAATTATCGTGATGTAAATTTGTAATTGCAAGATTTGTTTGAAAATCGTCTATGACGTCAGCCATGGCAGGATTAGAAGTAACAGAGGAACTGTATATACTAAATGGGAAAACCAAATCGCCTTTAAATATATCAGTAAATTCTTCTGCACCGTCATTAGCAGTACCTACTGAAAACTTGTATTTTCTTTTGCCTCTATTCAACTCTAAATTGTCATCGCAATCTTTGAATGATTCTAATTGTGAATCAGGTGGTTCGATAGATATTAAAGCTCCCTCGCCAGGAGTAGATGTGGTCGGACGCTTTCTAATTGAATCCCAAAATCCAACTTTTTTATTTTCATGTGCATTGCCGCCGCCGTGAATAGCAGACACATTATTAGCACGAACTTTATATGGTCTTGCAAATCTTCGCAAAGCAAATGTTGACCCTTGATACGTAGTGCTACCGTCACTAAAGTTTGGAGCAGATGCATTGTTTAAATTATTTATTAAATCTAATATTTCTTGTCTATCTGAATCTATATCTGTGTCGCCACTGCTAACGATATCATTTCTTTCTGCTCGTTCTTTAAACCACTGACAATTTTCACTCTGGTCGCCGGCTGATGCGTTCAACGGGGCGTGACCCTCTTTCCAAGGATACAACATCTCATTAACACCAAGTAGTCGACCTTCAGGATCAGTTTGTTTAAATTCATAAGTTGGAAATTTAGACTGATATTTGTTTCTTTCTAGAATGTGTGATTCTATTATATTCTTTAGCGGTCTTTCATCTAGACCAGAAGACATAGGTGCTAATTTTTGGATCATGGCACCTACCGCAAGATCAAACCATTTAAAGTATTCAATATATTTATCTATGTTCGGTGCGTCCATTCTCTGAAAAAACAACTGTCTTAATATGTTTAATAATTTATATTCACTACGATATCTATCAACACCTTGACCTATCAAATTGTTAAAATCTACGACAGTAGACATGAACTTAAGCATTTCGTCAGATATGTTTTGATAAGGACTTTTCTCTATATATAAATCAAAAAACGTTGGTCTAGAATCTCTTTGAAAATACTTATCATCATTTTCTAATATTTTAATAGTATCTTCAGAACTTAACACTTCTGGTATACTTGGTTTAGCAGAGACGATTTCATCTATAATAATCGCATCGGTGCTACTTTGATTAAACTGAACACCTAACCCTGTAAATTGCTTATTAACTATATTAGATAAAAATCCATATCTAGGCATCTGATTTGCGGAACCTGATGTTAAATCTTCTACAATAAACTCTCCACTTGAATCTGAACCTGTAACATTATCAAAGTTCCAATGTAACAAAAGTGTCTCTTTGTTGGGAACATAGACATGATTAATTGATCGATTAAATAAGTATGCATTTTGAGCTGGATTTTTTATACTGTAGTTATTTGGATCAGACGCATGAATGCTCAAATCGTCCATGGTCAACTTATTTTGCCAAACTCTTAAGGTGTTAAACTTAACATCAGTTGGGGTTAACAACCCTCCAGAGAAATTTGTTCTGTGTGATCCAACAAACATCCTCTTTGGGGATGCCAAGAAGTTGACCGCATTTTGGTGTGTTATAGATCCCGTTACAGTAAACTGATGCATGGTAGTATCGAGCACTTTACTGATACCTGAAAATTCAACTACATATCTTGTATTTAAAAGTTTGCCGCCTACGAGAGTTGCAGGAGATGCACCAGTTGCACCGTCTTCAACAAAAGTTCCTTCAATGTCAGTTAATGTAATAGAATTTCCTATAGAACCGGTGATATCTGCTGTAATCGTTATATCATCTGGTGTGGAACCAATAGCAGCAGTAATTCCTGCAATACCGTTTGTGGCATCACCAGAACCGGCGCCGTACTGAATAATTGATGTATCGCTGCTTCCATTAATTGCTGCTACAATTCTAGTGGCAGTTGAGTTAACTGCTAGTGGTGCCGAACCTTTAACTTGTATCTCATTTGCTGTACCGGCAGATGGCGTGGCAGCTTCAAGTAATCTAATGGTGATGTCATTTCCAGTTCCCCCTGCTGCCACAGGCACATTAATTTTAAATCTATCGTTTTGTGCCTGACCAGTGAAACTTAGTAATATATTAGTACCAACTGCGTTTGTGTTGGTTAGTGTTCCTGATACTTCATTTGCATTTGGATATGCCTCCGGATATAATGAAACTAAGAAACTCCAATTTGTATCTTTATATACATCCGTATAGACTGTTGAACTTAATTCCGGTATAAACCCGCCCAGCGTTCCAGTAAGAATAAATTTAGCATCACTAGAAAAAGTCGAAGGTTTTTCAGCAAAAACAATAAAGTTTGCATAATCATTCGTGTTCCATGTTGTTTTTGCAGGGGTTGTGTCTACCGCAGTATGCATACCAAACAAACTAGAAGTTAGTATTAGTGGATAATTATTTCTTACTTTCGGATCGTCATATCTAATCGTGTGGTACTCACCTTGCCTTACTCTATTTGGAAAAACAATGTTTGATTCTACACTAAATGGCATACTAGACTCTTGTGATGTCTCAGGTGTAAAATTCTTACTTGCTGAAATAAAAGTTGTTGAGTTCGAATTTAAACTACTTGAATATTGAAATACAGTTGCATCAATATTACCAGTAACATTAAAGTTAACCATTCTATGACGCTGTGCCACAGATCTAAAATTATTTTCTAAAACAAAATCAACATTGTTAGAGTAAATGTTTAACTTATAAATGTTATCATCAATTCCAAAACAACGTATTAAATTTCTAAATGATTTTTCAGTTCCTTTTGATTTGTTTATAAAGGTTAAATTGTTATAGATATTTTTATAAATAATATTTTTAATATCAGATACTTTTTCTGTGTATAATGTGTTTTTATCTCTGTCTTCAAAATATTCTAAAGATTCAATCGCGTTGAATAACTCTGGAGCAACAAATCCTTTAGATTCTAGAATTCTTCCCATAAATGGAACTGGTTTTTGTGACCCACTAAAGTAATCATTTTGCGCCAAAGATGGCATTGATTTCATCATATTAGCGGCATTGTCAAAATAACTACTCATAATCTGAGTTAAATTCCAGAGTGAATTATTTATTATTCCATCGTTACTTAAATCTGCAGTGTCGTGGGCATCTAAAATCCATCCCGGCATTGTGTAATATATGGAGGATGGGTTTTTGTAATCGTATGAGCGACCCTCCTTTCTTTTAGTATCTAGATATGTAACAACATCAGGGTGAAATGAATATATTATCGGATCTTTAAACTCACTACCAGAAAAGTTAGTAAGTAGAGATTGAGATTCGTTTATAGCAGATCCCGTCTTTCTAGAGTGAACAGAAGAATATCCCGTCCAAGATCCATTACTCAGTCTTCCGGAGTAATCCAACACTGTAGAATCTATTGATGAAGTTAAAGTTATACCTTCGTTAAATTTATAGTATAAACCTAAAGTGGTGTTTGCATCTTCCGTGTTCGTTCCGCCGCCGACTTGATCAAACCATCGAGTTTGAACTTGTTGTGAATTTCTCCAAACTTTCCAAAATCTAAACTCATCCAGTGAACCTGATAATTTTCCCCAACCTTTTTCTGCGCGTGGTGCTCCGGAAATATTACCAGATGGATGTGTCGCAAGTGCGCCAATATTACCAACCAAAGTGCCACTAACATAATTTATCGGAGTACCGGTTGTTACATTGTGGTTAAATATTCCATCAACAAAAAGATCCACTGATACGTCATCAGCAACATTTTTAAATCTAAAAGAATAATGATGCCATTGATCATCAGCGATTGATGAAGTGGTTAGCGAAGAACCAATATTCTGCTTAGATATACCAGATGTTCCTGACATGTACGTTACATAAAAGGGAGAGCGCGTATTAGTCGTTGCGCCGTGACCAGACATTTCAATTGTTAAACGACCATAACCTGCGCTAGATGATATCGAGGATGTGGTAAAGATATCAAATACAACTTCGGTTTGGGTTGCTGCAGGGTTAAAATCTTCCTTTTTTAACCAAAACTCTACGGTGTTGCCATCAACTCCACCTATTTTTAAGTTGCATTCTCTATTTTTAGATGTATCAAATACGTTTGCTTTTTCTCTATATTTTGCCTCTCCAGACTCCGGATCTAAATATATCTTAGAACCAATGCCTGCGTGGGGACCTCCGTTAAAGGATACGTATTCATAAGTTCCAGTTCCAGCAGCACCATACGAACCCCAAACTGAATAATTTGTTGAAGTATCTGTTGCTGATAGACTAGCTGTTGAAAATACTGCATATCCGGTTGTTCTTGGATATCCATTTTCAAAAAGGTAAAGATCTATTCCTGAAGAGGAAAGTTCCCAAAGTATTTTTTCTTTTTTGGAACCATCATAAGGATAAGTGTTGTAAACTCTTGTTATAGAATCATAATAGTATTTTTCTGCAGAACCAAATCTGGCGAAGTTTTCTGGTTTTGAATAATCTACTAATGGTATAAAACGATTTTCGTCTTCTAAAAAAGTAGAAACATACTCAGCAGACTCAATGCCGCTACCTGTTAAAGAATTAGCAGTTTCATTTGATAAGAATTTATATTTTTGTTCTTTAAATAAATCTTTTAAGGACATATTACTCTACTCTAAACCTAAACCTTTCTGGTTGTTCAACATAACTTCCATTGATTAGATATGCAAAACTTAATTCGTAAACTGTGTCAGTATCAAATAAGTCCATTTCTAGATCAAAGTAACTACCACTCGTATCATAAGACAACCGAGTGTGGTTTAGGGAACCAGTCCCAAAAGGAATAACATTTAAATTATCGCTCACGCGAGTAAAACGATAGTAAGTATTATCAATTATACTTGTTTCTATTTTGCTATTCGCTACTGTATAAATAGTTGGGGACCAATCTTTTTGACGAGTATAGAGTCTAAATCTTACCTTTTCACCTCTACCGTAGATTGCACGTAAATTAATAACTTTAGAAACATATCTTTGATCAAAATTATAATCTTGACTATCGAAAGTTTTAACACTTACCTCAGATCCAGTGTGGTACTCTATACCTCCGCTGTGCCAAACATCAAATATACTAGTTATGCTTGATGAAACATACGCAAATGAGCAAGAATATATACCAGTTTCGACATGTGATGCAGTTATATTTATATGACCGGTTGCTTTTACGCCTCCACCTTTAGGCAAGAATAGTTTGTCACCTGTAGGTGCTGTTGTTCCGCTATATATGCTGACCTCCATCTCATTGGCGCCTACTGCCGGTATATCAGTTAATTGTCCTCTAACAACATTATACAAATAAAGATTCATTAAGTTATCGGACGCAGGAACAAGTGATGAACTAAGGAAAAAATCTCCACGATTATCTTTTTTACTATCGTCAAATCTTGCTTCAAGGACCGGTCTTTTATGAAAAAATTCAGATCCACGAGCAAAAAACATTTTAGTATAAAAAGATTCTGTTGCTGTCTCATTAGATCCCGTAAGACGAACCCCAAAACCGTAATTGGTTAAATCTCCCTTGATCCAATCTTCAACCAAGTGACTAACATCAACTTCTAAATTTTCAAATCCCGTATCAAACGATTGGGTGAAAGTATACTCACTGCTGTCAACATAACTACCACCTTCAACATTGGCGCCGCCTGTGAAATTACCTACTGTAACGCCGTTAACGCCATCTGTATTATCTCTATTTCCTACTGTACCAGCAGTTGTTTGAGTGACTGTGACTTTGGTACTGTCAGTTACTACAGCAGTGAACCCTGCGTTTGTAGTTGCAGCAATTGACGCAGAGATTGCTGATGCAATGTTTGCATTACTGCTTGCGCCTCCAAATCCCAGTTCTACGGTTCCTCCTGCAGCGCCTCCTGGTTGTGAACCGAAAGGTACAGCAGATTTAAATTGGTATGTTGTAGAAACCCCAGCGGCATCTACCAAGACGAAGGTTTCGTTATTACCTACCGATCCGTGACTTGTCACCGTTATCAGAGCGGTTGACCTTCCTGGATTTTCTGCCCAAGGGACACCGCTGGAAGCAGAAAGATAGTTTGACGCATCTAAATCTGTGTATTCCTCCATATCCAAACCAAGACCTTCATTCCAAGATTGAGATATTGGTTGAACTACCAATGTGTAGTTTCTTGGTGTAGTTTGTGTGTGCTCTGCATCATACATGGTTAAAAAGAAATTAACATTTCCAGAAGCAGGTATAACACCACTAGTTCTATCACTATTTATTGCTGTAGTATCAAATTGTATCAATAAACGTGCGAGTTCAGAGGACAGTCCAGAACTTGAACTTACCTGTCCATAAATACTAAAAACTTCAAGAATATCAGATTGACCCATGTTACCGCTGACGCCGCGAATGGATAGATTTGATTTGAATGCATTTGTTATTGTATTGTCTTTTGTAGCATAATATCTTTTAATAGCCATTATTGAATAGTCCCTACAATGTCCGTATTTGGAAATTTAATTTCAAAGATAGAGTCTGGTGGACAATTTATTTTTCTTCCGTCTCTAGTTTTGTTTAAAATAGTAGAAAAATTACTACTAGAATAATCAGGTCCACTTTGCACAGTTACATCTACTTCTAAAACATCTAAAACCAAAGGTGAATTTTTTAAAACTGAAAACACATCTGTAATACTAAATGGTTCACCAATATCAAAGTTTTTTCTGCTTTGAAAGAAATTCGCTAAACTTTCTTTTGCTGAATCTAAAACAGAATATTTACTTGCGTCTGAAAACCCAACAACTTTATAGTTTATTTGTAAATTTATTATATTAGCATCTAAAATGTCAATTGTGTCATTCATCATTTTAAGTCTACTTAGATAAGTTTTTAAGTTACTTTTTACAGTGCTATTTGCTTTTTGTAAATTACCTAAATTATCTTGTGATAAAACAAATAGATTTATGTTTCTTTGGTTAAAACTGTCTGAATCTTGATACACATTGACTTTCTTTATGGAACCGAAACTTGGTGGCATGTTGTATGCTGCCGTTATGAAATCTTCTTTCGTAACAATTCGATTTTGCATTGAGTACACACCATAAGCTCTCTGCTTTAATTCATCAGAAGTGGGCAGTGCATCACCTCCAACAAACGGTTCCTCATTTATAACTTCCAGACTATTCCTAACTGAAGATACTGAACTGGCGTTTAAACTAGTTTGACTTTCAAAAGAAAATATTGGATCTACGACGCTAGTAATTGTTCCAATACCCGTGTTAGTTGCAGTAGAATCGTTTATTCTATAAACAATTGTCAGTAGCGTGTTGTTTGGGGATATACCCAAACTATCTGTTTTTATGAGAGAAGCAGGATCAAAAGAGTCATCTGTTATATAGTTTTTTCCATGCGTCTTCGTTAAGATGTTACTAGGATCTAAAACCTCTTCGACCCCTTCATTTTTTCCAAAACCGAATTGTAAAAATACACTATCTCTTTCTTGTATAACTGTAAATCTTCTTGGAACTGCAACCGGTTTAAGTATATTCGGCACTGTAGAACTATCTTCACCAGAATTTATTACTGGTACGTATATTGTGTTTTGAGATAAGTAATCAACCTCAAAATAAGGATTTCCATCTGAATCTATAACAGAAACAATTTCTGTTATGTTTTGTCCCGGTACCTCGATTTTTTGAAACTTTGCAAACTCTCCAATTCTTGCCTGATGTACTGCAAGTTCTCCTGATATTGCCTGACCTCTAGCTCTAACTGCAAAAGAAATTGGTACCCCTGTATCATTGTCAACTTCACCGACAACTATTTCATTTGATTGGGAATCTTTAAAGTTTACATCTTCTAACAAGGTAAACGTTTTACCGCCTGCGCTTCTAAATTGACTATTTGATTTTAATATTGGGGCGTAATCAAAATCTGGACCGCCGTTGTTTGTTGCCGGTACTAATATAAAAAAAGTTAAAAAACCGAAAGATGCCGGTGCTAGATTTGGTTTTAATCCAAGTTGTCGAGATATTTTCAACACGTTATCATAATCTGTAGCAGTTGAAAGAAAAGTCTCATTAACTTGATAATCTAAGTAAAAAGAAAGAATGTCACCAACGTAAGACACGGTATCTAACATTAAGGAACCAAATGAATTTACAGTAAAATCTTTAAATGAATCAGGATAGTACCTTCTCGCATAATTAACCAAGTCACTCTTTATGGTTGTAAAATCTCTACTCGTATAATTTATTGCTGGTTTTCTTTCAGGCATATATTATTTTCCCTATGTATCAATTGTCTCGACAATGTTTACACTGTCTTGTAAGTTAATTCCGTCTATTAAGTATGAAAAATATATTGATAAACTGTTTCTTTGCCCAGTCTTGGAAACTAGTTTTTCGTCCGCTTGAGATATTTGTAAAGATACAATTGTTATTTCAGGTAAAAAAGTTCTAACTTGTTCTTTAATTCTAGAGAATATATCAAACTCGGGTGTATTTTCAAATAAAAAGTTTTTTAGTCCAACTCCATATTCCGGTATCATAATTCTTTCACCAGGAGCAGTTAGCATTAGCATTTTTACTTTTTGTTGAGTGTTCTCTTTTAAAGTTTTTGTTAGAGTGTAAAACGCATCATCATTATCTTTTGTTAAAGGTAAAGCGGCATCTAATCCAACAGGCATCCCTATACTCCTTTTTTATAAATAGTTTTATTGAAAATTACTAACCATTTTGATTTTAGTCATCTTCACATAACAAATCATTATCTATAGCACCCTTCGCTTTATCTCGATTGTCATTTGGATTTGAATCTCCTGCTCCATCTAGAATTTTAGCAATAATTCCAATTGGAGATAGTGGTCCAGGTGCAAACCAGGGAGTTACCCAGGTAGGATCTGATATATTTGCTATAGCTTGTAGCAGCGCTTGAAGCACAAGAGAAACCAAATCCATATCATATTCCACCGAAGGTAGTTCTTGGAATGGATTGTTTTTATAAAAATCAGGATCGTTGCCTCTATTTGCAATGTTTAACAATTGAGCTAAGTTTGATCTTATGTTTGCCAGTGTGCTATCAAACATACTATTGACTAAAGGATAATTTTTCTGAATCAATTCTGTTACCAAAATAGACACAAAAGAGAGAACATTTTTATATTGTATGTTATCTATGAGTGATTTATATTCTGAACTACTTGCTATAATATTTTTTAAACCTTGCGGAGTACTAGAAAAATTAGATGCAGTGAATGCTTGACCTAGAGCATCTAAAGGTTGCCCAGGTAGATAATTTGATTCCATCGCATATGGTTCTGCAGACACTGGTTGCGACGACAAAGATGCGTTAAAACCTCTTCTGAAATAAAGAAGGGGTAATTTAAAATACAGCGTATCTGAATCTTTTTGAAAGTATTTTTTATTAAACACAGCAGATTCAACAAATGCTTTTTTAGATAAAATTGATAATCCGGGAAAGTGAGTAGGAAACATACTATCTTTTACTGTATTGTATAAATTCTCTAGCAAGGGATTTCCATCAACTTTCAATAAAAGGTTATGCGATGCGTAATAGTTAAACCTTTTAAAGAATGTATTTAAATAGAACTTACCTGTAAGAGTAATATATGCTTGATAAGCTTCTCCATCATGGTCCAAATAATCATCCAAAAATTTTCTTAATTCACCAATCGAGTTTAACATTTCATTTACGTCGAATGGTGGGTTTCCCATTAAACCTTCAAATAATGACAACGTTCGAAGTTCCTCTGGAGTTGCTGCCGCGAACGTATTATCTATTTGGAAAGCAGATTTAAGTGTTCCCCCATACATCCTGCTCCCAAATAAATTTTTCAATGCTCCATTTTTTATGTTTAGATTATATACTTCTCCTATGTTGATTATTGCTAAAGTTCCGCCAATGGACGGTATTATTTGGGCTGGTGGGCGCTCCCAGTTTGAGGGAATATTCCCTATAGATGCTCCTAAGGCTTTTAGTGCGGTATAGATTGACTGTGACATAGTTTCCGATTTTGTATTTAATTCATCCATTATTAATTGATGTAATTCTTCTGTGTATAGTAATTCAGGATCTCCTTTATATATTCTTCTGATGTCAACACCCCTTTCTGTAAAAAATCCGCCATTTATTAACCTTGACCCTGGAATATCACCGTATATCGATCCATAGTTACTGGATATCGTATAATAAGCGTCTTCGTGATTGACAGAGTAGTTTGCCGATGCAGGAGTTAAATCCCCACCCCCAAAACCTGTAGATTTTAAATTTGAGTACACTTGATAATAGGGAGTGTTTTGATTAGAATATTCATCTGTAAACTCACCTATGTTAGAATTATACCCTGCTTTTTGTAATTTTTGTTTAAACTTGTTTTGCATTAAAACAATAGAACTTCCAATAATCTCTTTAAATACATCCAGTATAACAACTTGATTTTTTTCTAAGTTATTTTTTCCTGCATACACTGTAATTAAATAATCAGTCATTGAATCTGTGTTTATAAACTCATTTTGATTGTCAGATGTAATCCTCTCTGATACTTGATCTACTAAGTATTGAAAATAAAAAGATGAAGAATCGTTTTCGCTTCCAGATGGCAACAAAGCATCAATACTAAAAGACGAAAAGACGAAAAAACTTTTTAGCATTTCGCTAATAGTAATGACTCTTATATAAGCAGTCAACAGTGCATAAATCTGACCCAACTCTCTAGCAGAGGGAATAGATCCAAGACCAAATTTACACTCTACATCGCCTATATTGCTTGACAATTCAGAAAGTATGTCTTGTATTATTAGTATAGATTGTTCACACAGATTACTTCTATTCAACTTAAGATCTTTAAAATTTTCTGCTTTAAATAGATCTTGCTTTGTTATGTATTCGGCGTGTTCTTTTATAATTTGAGATGTTAAATTGGAATAAAATCCTATATTTTCTAAAAAATTAGATTTAATTATGTTATCAATTGAATTTGTGTTATCAAAAGTGTTTACTATATCTTTAAAATTAAGATAATCGTTACCGCCTAAAGAGTTAGTATATCTTCTATCTTGATTAACAGTTGGATTTTGTATCAAAAAGTCCACAGAATTTTCAGGAGTTTCTGCATTTCCAAAAACATTGTGAGGTGAGTTATCAAAATTAAAATTTAATAAAATTCTCTCATCGATGATGCTGTTATTGGAAAAATCTATACCAAGAGACACTGTTTTATTTTGCTCATTTGAATTAACTAATCCTATGTCAGAAAATGATAACAATTGTTGATTAACTTGTCTAGCAACAAAAGCGTTATTTTTAACCTTGCTCGACAAATCGTTTTTTGATAATTTATTATATACTGTGTCATTTAAACTGACCTCGCCAGAGTTTTCATTATCAAAACCATACGCGGAGGCCATTGTGCCTACGACGTTATTAGAAGCATTATTTATTTTATTCATCACATCAGAAGGGTTTGATATCCCTTCTAAGTTTAACATTATTGATTTGAATGATGCTAAGTTTGATTCGAATATTGACACTGTTCCACTTAAGATAGATTTTAAATATTGTTGATCTAGGTATGTCATACTTGGGTGTTGTAATGATGAAAATAGTGGTTCAACACCTTTACGATCCGCCTCTGGACCGCAAAACGCAACTGGTTTTTGTGGATTGTTTAAATTGTAAATCGCATCAAGTAAATCATTAACAATTTCATCTTCTTGATTTAATAGATTTTGAATTGCAGAATCACTTGCTTTTTTCTTTAAGTCGTCTATCAAAGCAGAATTTGAAACGGGATCACAAATTTCTGAAAGAATTTTTTTTGTATTTTCCAAGTCTTGAAGTTTTCGAGCGCAAAAACTTTTATCTATTTTGTCTGCTAAAATAGAAAAGAATAAATCTAAGTTTCCTATCGTTTTTAATCTTTGTTTTATTATTGCAAACTTCTCTAAACTTAACAGACCACTCCAAACTTTGTTTAAAATAAAGGAATAATTAACGTCACTCGCATCATCTGCAACTAAGGTACACATCTCAGATATTGTTAGTATTTCTGCCATAGATTCAATAAAACTTTCAATCAAATCAGATGATATCTCATCTCCATCCCCAAAATCGTCTAGAAACTCTTTTAAATCACCATAAGCGCTTTCATCTGGGATGAGTTCTTGCATTCCAATATTATCTAACTCAAAAGGCACAACTGGTCCAGATAAATTAGGAAAGTTTGCATCATTCGGTATTAAAGAATTCATGTTCGCAAAATCAGACTTACTTGAACCCTCGCACATATAAGCAATCTCTTGTATCAAACGACCTGTCAAATTAACAATTAAATTTCTTACAAGTTCCAATATCAATTGTTGAATTTGTGTTTTCCAATCACCGGTGAAACTAAGAAATGGATGGTTTGCAAGAGAATCTTCAATTGCTGTAAATACTTCTGCTGCCGGGTTGATAAGTTCCTCTCTTAAAAAATTTGCACCTTTATCTATATTATCATTTATTTCATCTACTACTTGTCTAGATAGTTTATCTATTTCGCCTTCTATGGTTCTTTCTACTTGGTTTATAAATCCCTGCACCTCTTCTTTTCCAAATGTACTCAACATTCCGATTGCGGCAGGTATCGCTGCAAATATGACTATGCATAAAAAATCATCATCAGATATCTGGGAGTCTGCCAATTCTAATAAAAAGTTTTTAAACGACTGCCTATCGTTTGTATCTATTGCACTATCTAGAATAAGTTGCCTTAACTTATTTGTCTCATTTGTGGTGCTTGTGTTTATATACGAAAGCAATTCATCAACTTGTTCAAGATTTAAATTTCTTATTACAGTTCGACAAACTTTTTTTACTGGGGATTCTTGAATAAACTTAGATAAACAAGTTGCGGCAGTTAAAATTAATTCTGATAGTGGTATAACATTGAGCACAACATCAAAGATTTGTTTTTCTGTTGTCAATTGCTTGCCTTTTGCAAGGACATTTAAAAATGCTTGATCGCCAACCTGCACAACTTTTTTTCTTGTTTGGTTAAATATTTCATTTTTTTGAGCAGGAGTCATTCCAGTTCTTTCTAAATCAACATCATCTTTTGTTTTATAGTTTGACTTTCCATTATTAAAAACTTTAGTGGACTCTTTCACTTCTGGTCTTTTTTTGTATCTAAAAATAAATTCTTTTACAAAAAAATCTAAATCAAAGTCTGACTTTTTAGTCTTTTTAAAATATGCATGTATCTTGGGCAAGTTTGCTAATATATGTAAAACGTTGTCTGAAAAAGCTCGGTCAGCAAATTCTAAAGATGTGTCGGCAGTGATAACAGTTAATATTTCTTCAGCGCCAGAATACTTATTTGGCGCGTTGGAATTGATATACATATCATATGACACAAAATTTATATTAGTTACATTACCTTCTGGATCTTCAATGTACTGTAAATAATAAACTATATCAACATCTTTTAGTGATATTTTTTTATCTGTTAAATCTTTTACGCCATCTTTGCCAAACAGTGTCGCGACTCTAGAATATAAATCATATATTTGAGCGCTTAGTCTGTTAAAATCAACAATATAACTTGCATTTCCAGCACCTCTGTTTTTAAAATTTAAATCCTTACAGTATCTTAAAGCTTTATCTGCGCTGCGGAAGTGATCAAAAGAGACATTGCCGTTACTAGAAATATTGTTATAGTAATACCCAGCATGATCAAGAAAGTTGAATGGTCCTACTGTAATTGAGGATTGTAAGTCGGAAGAAGTTGGTATGGTCGATGATACATCTGCAAAGAAGTCTACTGATTCTTCTCGAAGGCGAAGTATTACTTGAAAATAAATTAATGATCCGGTTTCTTTTTTACCAGTATCAATGAAAAATCTTCCGGTTATAAAGCAATCATCCACAAGAGTGTTATATATCTCAATTAATTTTTCTTGATTTTCACTTATAGTGGTGGCGCTCTCTAATGTAAAAATAATATATTCTCTTAAATCTTTTGGCAAACCATTTTTTACATAAGTTTCAGCGCCCTTTTCTTGCAATTCTCCTATAAAATCAAGATCAGAAAATTTTTCAATATCATTAAATTTTCCATCCTTCAAAAAAGAAATAGAATCGTCGCTATAATTTATAGGAAAAGAAAGATTTAATTGATAATATTCATCATTTGGATTGCTGAACCAATCTGCAAGAGAAGCAAGATCAATATTGTCTCTTGTTGATTTATTGAGCGCCGTTTGTGTCTCTTTTTCAGTTAATTCAACTATTAAATCTTCCGTATACCATCTTGAAATATTTGCCATTTTTTTTCCTTAAGTGGTGAATGTGCTTTTGCTTCCGCTTTGTTTTTCACCAAAGACTTCAGTGCCGTTAAGTTGTAAGATAGACACTTTAAGTTTATTTATTATAGAATCAAACTTTGATATCATTTCCATGCCATAAACTTTACTACCCCCAGACATTAGACCGCCACTTGGCAATACCTTGCCACCGTTAATCATTCCTGGACCGCCTCCTGCTGCGGTGCCAATTGCCATAGACATGGGCGATGAATGCGTATGTGATGCTACTTGGTTATTAAACTCAATCTGCGAAGTAATAAAACTATCTAAAGAACTATTCAACTCATCTAATCTATTTAACACATCTCTAACGACCACATTGTTTTTACTAGACTTTGTTGATGCTTGAATGTTCCTGTCTTGATTTCCTGCTATCATTTCAATCCTTGGGATTGATATAGATTTGCTGCCCAAAGAATTAGTTTTATCAGTGCGAGTAAGAATTTTTACGCCACCATCTCTAGACATAATTCTAATGCTATCAGACTTCAATGCAATCGCTGCTTTTGCCTTAGTATCGCCTGACATACCATCTGCTAGAGCAAAATTTGCATCGACATCTGTTTTCTGTGCAATTGTTATTCTTGATGCATCTAAAGATAAGTTATTGTCCACATATAAAGGGGTACTTTTTATTCCCCTTTTGTTTTCTATTTGAGTTCTGATATCTGATGACATTCTGCCAGCAACCAAATCAATTGCGCCTGCTCCTGTTTGACTACCATAACCACTTCCAATCTCACCTGGTTGATCAGTTCCAATGGTAATATCAGCATTGTTTGTTCCTTGTATTAATTTACTACCCTTTCTTTTTATCGGATTAGGTTTTGGTTCAATTAATACATCCCCCTGTATTCCTCTTTTAGTAACTGATGCCTCTGTGGGTAAAAGATTTAAATCTCTTTTTTGTGTCTCTGAAAGTGCAGATGTATTAAATGCGTCTATAAGTGCCATGTTATATTTACCTTATAATTTTAGTTTTGATAGTGTGCTTCGCCTCATCGCGTTAAAATCAAACGTTGCTTTCACACCTTGCTTATAAAAATCTTGAAACTGTCCTGCGCCTGAAAACTGCCATATATGCGTGGTCGACCAAGGTTTAAAAGATCTGGATTTAGATCCACCTATAGGTCCACTTGTCAAATATCCATTGCCACCTCTAGCATATTCCGCCCACCATACAAAAGTCTCTGATCCAAATTCTGCTAGTAAACCAGAATCTGCTTTTTTAAAATAGGCACCTCTTGCCCAAGCTGCAGTGTATACCAAAGGTCGTTTGCCGTATCTTTTTCTAAGTATTTTTGCTAACTCTAAGTGAAATTGCACATTTAAGTTATGACCTTTGACAGTATTTCCATATGGTGTTGGATGTCTTCTGCCTCCATGTCCACTTTCAAAGTCAATTGAGGGAACTAAGTCTGGTTTACCATCAAAGTGCTTGTCTATTTCTCTAGAGAAAACATCTATTTCCCTCTGCGCCCTTTTTTTAAAATTAGTTTCTGTAGATTTTTGTGCAGCACTAAAGTGATATGGCGCTAATAATATACCAGAATTTTTAAGTTTCGCCATGTGATCAATAATAAATTTATTTGAAGTGCTTGTACCTTGAGATAATTTTATGATTATAAAATCGACTCCATTGTTTTTAAACACAGATGCATCTATTTTTCTTGGCGCATTCCAACCTGATATGTCTAAACCAAAAAGAGCATCTTTGCCAAACGCCTCAACTTGAGGTAAATCAGATTTGCCAGATGGTTTCCAAAAAATTGTTTTTCCTCTGCTATTACATTTTGGCAACCCTTTTTTACCTTTTTTACTAGAGGGCAATTCTTTGTTTTTTTGTTTGTTTGATGGTTTTTTTGGTTTACTTTTATTTGCCGGTGGTTTTGACGGTTCAGGTTTTGGTGTTCCTGGGACTGCGGCGCCTCCTGGTGGGTACCCGGCGTTCTTTGGTTTTTTCTTCTTTCTTTTAAATTTACGTGGATCTTCACCATCTGAACCACCTTTGCCGCCACAACTACCATAGAATTTTTTTGCACTGCGACTTTTGCCTCCTGCTGAATGTGGTGATTGATTACCACCTGAATTTGCCATTTTTTGCATTAAACTAGCATTGCCAGATCCTTTTAATGGAAATTCAAAAATCGCGTCTTCACGAGTCTCAGCATTAACAAAAGATACACAAACTTCTTGTCCTGGTTCCGGTGTCTCTCCCACGTAATCATATGATTTAAAAATAAAACCATTTGTCATTAGTTTTTCTATGATAAACATCCTATCCGGATCATCTAAAGGGGGGGTCTGTACTCCAGAAAGTTCAGGTACATTCACAACGCATATAAAAGGTTTAAAATCGGCGTCTTCGGTACCTCCCTGAGAATTTAGTCTTAAAGATGATAAAAATGGATCAAACATGCAGTCGCCCGACACTGCACCTATACCATCTGGAAATCCTTGTTGTATGAATTCACCGTAATAATATTTTTTAGTTCTGAAAGAGTTTGGTACTGATCGCTCTTCTAATAGTTTTTTAGCATGACCGGCGCCAGTGTCAAATTCTGCGTCGTAAAACACTGTATCCGGAGAAAGTAATGTTGTATTTTTGAGAAAATTTCCCAACTTACTTTTCTCCTTGAATTACATCAAAAAGAGACTTTTTATCTTCTTCCGATAGTTCGACACTCGTATCAGTTTTCTTCGCCATAATGGACGTAAGTTTTACTAATTGTTCATTGGATCTTTGTAAAGTCTCTACATACTTGGCAGCAATTAGTCCAAGATCTTTGTGAGTTTCTTGACCATTAGTAATTTCGGCAAAAACTTGCGTGAGCAAAGTAGATGTAACGTCACGATCATCACGAATGTTTTTAATTGCTTCTTGGATGTAGTTTTCTAACTCTTTTACTGATCGTCCCATTCTTTTTTAAACTCCGCATAACGTTTTCTTACTTTGTTAAGAGAGCTTACAACTTGCTTTGTATTAAGACCAGTAATCTCTCTAATATACAAGTAAATAGCTTTTTTATTAAAAATATCTATATTGTTTGCCTCGCTAAAAAGAATCTCAATTGCTTGAATAGTCTTAACCTCATTCTCTCGTAGGGGCATTTTTTTCCAAGATTGTATTTCTTTACTGAGATGTAAGAAAAATTCTTTTTTATTTCTATCTTCAATGTAGGTGTTATGAACAACTAACTGCTGTATTGATGGAGTATTTGAACGATCTGATTGTGTTAAAAAATATTCTTCTAGGTGGGTTTCTCTTTTTGCTTTTTTAGATGTCTTTTTCACTTCGGCAATAAACCAATTCTTTGAAACAACACTAAAATAAGTGAATGCTTTAGATCCCTTCTCTGGATCAAAATTGTTCAATACGGTGATTAACCAATTTTTACAATCATCTTTTAAAGAATCGATATTAGGGAGAGAAGTAAACTTGTAAGTGTAAACAATTTTATCTACCATCTCATCAAAGACAGGTCCAATAAAATCTTTATAGAGTTCGTTTCTACGTTTTGGATCTTGAGTTTGGCAATATTCAACTATTGCGTCTTGGTGCTCTCTTCTAAAATAATGATTTTTAGTTCTCTTCCTCGCCATAATCTTCCTCTTGTCTTAAAACACGCTGGAAACTTTGACATTCTTCAACAAGTGCTTTAGAATGGCGAAGTAAATTACCTAGAGTTTCATCGCCATAAAAACGTTCAAGTCCATTAACGATGTCAATGTGATCTCTGTATTGCTCTAGTGTTTCACTAAAATTGTCCAATTCCTCTTGAAAGGTTAAAAATCTTTTTAAAAGTTGAACAATATACCAAATAAAAACGATATTAAGAATTGTTGAGAGAGCCAAAAGAAGGTGTGTCATCTGCTATTATCTAGTTCCTTTTTTTGATTTTTTAAATCCTGTTTTGAATTTTCAATAAATTCATTAGTCAAATCGCCAACTTTACTTGTTTTTTGTTGTTTTTTTGATCCGTATGAAAAATTACTGGGTTTTCGTCCAATATTTTCAGAAGAACACCAAGGACATTCTTCTATTGATTCACCCATTAGGTGATTCTCTTTCCACTCACCTAAGCAATCTCCACACTGATAAACATATATCGGCAATTTATTTCTCCTTAATCTGGTTGATCACCAACCACATCCCAGTTATGAGATGTTTCTTCGTTAAATTTAACCAATGGCGGGTTTAATACAACTAAACCATTTGGTGAGTTTGTCATTTTAAAATTTTCCAAAACTGGTACAATGTCAGATTGTTCCAATAAAGACTTTTGCAGCGCCATCATAAGTGCTCCAATCGCCTGTTTTGATAAATTTGTATGTTCAATTTCACTCATGCTTACTCCTTTGTTCTGCGTTAAATAATATTGATTTTTCAAGCATTTCAAATATTATACCTTGTTTTTTACAAAAGTTTAATAATTCTGTAGAATCTTTTGGCAAACACTTTCCACCATATCCAAACTTTCCGTCTGGTCCTGGTACATGAGTATGTTGATCTCCAACCCATATTCCTCTAGAGAAGTGTTTTCTAAATTTATCATAGTCAATATTCTTTGATTTACACAGATTATAAATGTTATTACAATAAGAAACCTTCAATCCATAAAAAGTGTTTCTCGCTAGTTTTAATAATTCAATTTCTTCCCAAGATTCAGTTTCAAATATTTGTAATTCACCATTCTCACATTTTTTATAAAATTCAACATACAGTTCTTTAACTTTTTCTGTATGTCTTTTTTCACCAGCTAAATATAATTCTTTTTCATTTATAAAGTCTTCCATTGCGGTTCTTTCGGATAAAAACTCTGGATTGAATACAAGACTTTCAATATTATGTTTTTCAGAAAGGTCCCTACACGTTCCAACTGGTACGGTAGATTTTATAACAATTGTTGAATTTTTATTTAAATTGTGCGCCCTATATGAAAATAAACACTCATTTAAAATTGATAAATCTAATCTTCCATTTTTTAAATTTGTTGGGACATTTATAAATATAATATCGCAGTTATATGCTCTAATTTTTTGATCAACAGAATTGTAATCTTCATTATTTGGATCGTATATATCTAGAGATCTAATTGTTGAAATTTGACTAACTGCTTTCCCAACAAATCCAAAACCAACAACTCCTACGTTATTATGCTCCATTAGTTTTTCTCCATTCTACAAATTTTTCGAAAATGTATTTAACTTCAGGTTGCCATTCTTGTTCTGCTAAAAATAAAACATCAACATCAAATGGATTCCAGTTTTTTGTGTATCTATCAAAATTATACATATCTGACCAAACAACTTGAGGGCATCCACATAAAGTTGATAAGTGCATGGCACCTGATGATTGTCCAAATATGCATTCAGATGAGGATATTATTTTTAAAAGTTCTTCTTGATCACACTCTCTTTTATCCTCTGTCCCTGGAATATGCATTGCTTCTTTTTTTAATCCAATTGATATAACTGATAGATCTATCTCTTTTAATAAAGAAACTAATTCTTTCCATTTCTCTACAGACCAATTGTCTTTTGATCTTAGTTTTCTATTTCTAGCATGAACAAGAACTGTTTTCTCTTTGTTTTTATTGTCTGCAAATTTGACATATTTTGGTGACAAACTATACTGCGCTAAATTCATAGGTTCGGAAAAGTGAGTTCTCGGCGGATCTCCAATTCTTTTTGGCACAAACAGTGTTGTGTTTTTTTGTTTTATGTCAATTTTACTTTGCTTCAAAATATCTAAAAGAATTTTTTTATTCATCTTAAAATCAGTTCTAAAAAAAGAATCTTTATACCCACCTTTGTCCATCGGTGTGAAACTTAAAAACTCATCACAAAAATCTTCATAAATAAATTTAGAATGAGGTGAGGATATACAAATTGTTTGATCAAATTTTTCCGATAGCGCTCGCACATATCCTTGCCAAGCGAACAATTCCCATCCAAATTCTCCAATCCAAGGACCAGCGATTAATAGTTTATCTTTTTTCATGTTGTTTATAAAACTCTTTTACTTTGTCGCAAACAAATTTAATTTGTTTTTTTGTTAATTCTGGATACATAGGCAAACTTAAAGATTGACTTGCGTTATACTTAGCAACTGGGAAATCATCTGGTTTGTATATATTTTTAAAATGATTTTGCATATGCACTGGTACTGGATAGTGAAATCCCGTACTTATGTTTTGACTCTTTAGATACTCGTGAAGTTTATCTCTGTTGTTTGTTTTATCATGAACAACAAACAAATGCCAAACGGGGTTGCTGTAATCTTTTATTTCAGGTAATTCTATTTGTTTAACATTACTTAAATATTTATAATAATATGCTGCATTTCTTCTACGTTTTTCAGTCCACTCTTCAATGTAATTCATCTTTACAGACAACGCTGATGCAATTAGTGTTGGCATTTTTGAATTCTTTCCAAGAATTTCATGAACATATTTTACTTTGCATCCATGATTTCTTACTTGCTTGCACCTGTCAATAAACTCTTTGTTGTTTGATGTTATTGCTCCACCTTCACCGGTTGATCCTAAGTTTTTACCAGGATAAAATGAAAACGCAGCTGCGTTACCAAGAGAACCACACTTTCTCCCTTTGTAAGTTGCGCCGTGTGCTTGTGCGCTATCCTCTAAAACCCAAAGGTTGTGTCTTTCTGCAATCTTATTTATGGTGTCCATCTCACAAGGATTTCCGTATAAATGAACACCAATAATTCCAACAGTTTTTGAATTTAATTTTTCTTCAATAAGATCTTCGTTAATATTCCATGTTCCATGCTTACAATCAACTAAAACAGGAATAGCACCAATAAGAAGAATTGCCTCAACTGTTGCATAAAAAGTATTTGCGGGTGCTAATATTTCATCACCAGGTTTTACACCTAGCGATCTTAGAGCAACCTCTAGGGCGTCAGTTCCACTATCAACTGCGGCACAGGCGTCAGTCTCACAAAAACTTTTAAACTGGTCTTCAAACTTTTCAACCCAACTTCCTCCAACAAAAGATGCGTTAACAAGTATGTCTTCCCAATTTTTTAAAATTTGTTTTTTTATTTTTTTATGCTGTTTTTTTAAATCTAAAAAAGGCACTGTAATTTGTTTCATTTTAATCCTTATTAACAACTCTTGCTGGGATTCCAACAACAGTTTTGTTTGCTTCAACGTCTTTTGTTACTACGGCGCCTGCGCCTATGGTGGCGTTAGGACCAATATTCACACCACACATTATTATTGCACCAGTTCCTATGCTAACATTATCAGATATATTTGTTTTTTCTAGTATCCAATCTTCACCTGTTGCTAATGTTCCATTTTCATTGATAGACTTAGGATGTCTGTCGTTTATAAACATAACTCCATGACCAATAAAACAATTATTACCTATTGAAACACCCTCGCAAATAAAAGAATGACTAGATATTTTGCAATTATTTCCAATACGTACATTTTTTTGTACCTCAACAAACGTTCCTATCTTAGTGTTTTCACCTATTACACATCCGTATAAATTGCACCAATGATATATAACTGTATTTTTTCCAATCTTTACGTCTTCTGATACGATTGCATGATCTGATATGTCATTCATTCGCTTCACTTAAAATTTTTACTATTTGATAAGACTTTTCACCGCTGGATATACTTTCTTTACCATTGGCAATGCAGTCTGCAAAGTGATTAATCATGTTCAATAAAGGTTCAGTTTTATCAAAATTTACCACTTCAAATCCATTATCATAATACTCTATCTTATTATTTACTTTTTTGACATTTTTATCATAAACTTTTATTTTATCTTCTGCTAGGTCATCCCAAACTAACATTTTTTTATCGCCAACTACAACAAGTTTTCGTTCCTTAACTGGACTAATCCAACTGCTATAAACTGTAACTTGAATGTTTGATTTTGTTTGTAGAAATACATGAGACTCCGCTGCAAACTCTGATACCGGTGATTTCGTTACATGAACGTTTTGAGACTTTACTTCAAAATTACCTAAAATGTGTTGCAGGATAGAAAAATCGTGAGGTGCTAAATCCCATATAACGTTAGTGTCTTTTTGAAATAAACCAAGATTCAACCTAGATGAATTAATGCTAATGATGTTCCCAAGTTCACCACTGTTGACTATTTTTTTGACGGCATTTGTAGTTCCAGAAAAGCAAAATGTATGATCACACATTAAAGTTAAATTGTTTTTATTTGCTAAATTTACCATTTTTCTTGCTTCTGCTGTGGTAAAACACATAGGTTTTTCAACTAATACGTGTTTATTGTTTTCCAAAGACAATTTTGACAATTCATAATGTGTTCCAGCTGGTGTTGCGATGGCAACTGCGTCCATATCTTCGTGATTATAAAAGTTAATTAAACTATCGTAAACCCTCACTTTATCAAGAAGATTGTGCTCTTTCAGTCTTTGTCTTGCGAGTTTGACATTTTTATCGCATACGCAGGCAATCTGTGTTTTTTCAGATGTAACGATGTTCCTAAGAATATTTTTACCCCAGTACCCAACTCCAATTAATCCAATTTTAATTTTGTTATTCATTTGATTCCTTCATAAAAGTTTAATATTTCTTGTGCCCAACCGATACGTCCATATTCTTGGACTTTTTTGTTTCCCTGCATAGATATTTTATCTCTAAGTTGCTGATTATTTAAATAATAAGATATTTTATCATTTAAATCTTGAATATCATCATAAATTATTAAATGTTCTCCATCAGAAAACAATTCATCTCTACCTTGCCAATCAGAAGTTAAAAGAAAACCGCCTGCCGCTAACGTCTTAAAAACTCTATCAGAAGCACCTCCAGCAGTAGAAAAATTTAAACATATTTTACTTTTTGAAACTATCTCAGCGTGCTTTCTAGAATATGCATTTGTTACATGATTGACTGGGTGGACTATTTGATTCATTAACTTTTGTCTTTGAGAGTGCAGCGACCCGATGAATGTAACATCATATTGTTTTTTTAAATCATGAGGTTGATCAACGTTCTCATCAAAACCCTCAATTGCAAAAAATGTATTTTTGTTTTTTTCGTAAAATATCGGTATTGTGTTTTTTACACCAGTTACAACAAAATCTACTTCGCTACTCTTTTCAAGTATCTCTGGATGTTGTCCCAATGTTGACAATGGGTCCATCCACCACAAACAAGTGGTTGTAATCAAATTTATTTTTTTAAAACAATCAAATGAGATTCCAGTGCTTTTGCTGTATAATACTAGATCGAAATTGTTTTGTTTAACATACTCAACAAGATGTTTGTCTCTCTCCGCAGATCCTATTTGCAACTCTTTTTGCTTGAAGTTATATCCATAAACTTCACAACCTATTTTTTTTAACGCTAAAATTTGTGATACATTAGTAGATCTTCCGAGTTTATCAAAAACTCCGACAAACAACATCTTCATAATAACCTCTATAATTAACTAAATAAATTCATCATTGAGTTCGGGATTTGCAATTCTATTTAAATACTCATTTAATACATGAGGTCTACACTTATAATTCCCGCATTGTGAATGGTTCAATTTTGCAACCTTTTCTATGATTTCTTGAACTTGACCACTTGTATGTATCTCTTCAAAAGATTGTTCATAAATGTTTCCAAAACTATAATCTTTTTGATCATAAAAGATGTTGCAACCATAACAACCACCCTTGGCGTCGATTAACGTTAGAAAGTTATATGCATGACATTTCTTGTAACAATAGTTGTGATCTTGACCAGGAATAAGTGGCATCTCTTCAAGATTTCTACTGCGTACCATAACTTGAAAATCATCTGTTGTACGATTGATTAGTCTTAATCGCAAAGCTTCATCAGTTAAACTATACAAAGTGGGATTGGATGCGCTTTTAGGGTGATTGTGGTGCGGTTTATATTGAATATTATCAACACCGACATCTTTCATCAGATCAGCAAACATTTCCATTTCTTCTAAATTCTCTTCCAATACAATAAACTGAACTCCTAGTTCAACTGGTAATTTATGTTCTTTTTTATATTCACACGCTAGTCTTATATTTTTGATAATTCTATTAAAATCTTTAGATTTATGTATACTTTGATGTGTTTCTGGAGTTGCAGCATCAATACTGAACCTAATCCAAGAAAAATAAGGCAAAAGACCTGGAAGTCTTCTTTGATTTAAAAGTCCTCCATTTGTTGCCATTGATGTTTTTATTCCTCTTTTGTGCGCTGTTTGAACAAAGTCTTCCATTCCTGGGTGCAGCAAAGGTTCTCCCTCTCCTGCAAAATATATGGATCTTACTCCAACATCGCCCATAGACTCAATAGCTCTAACTAAAACGTCCTTATCTATTCTTACAACGCCATGAGTAATCCAGTCAACACTGCAAAAACTACAATGATGTTGACACCTATTCGTGGGTCCAATCTCTACATGCAGTGGGGTCGCAGCGCCGGTTTTTTTCCACGTTGCCACCTCCTCTGGATAATACATGAGTTTATGTCCATCAACATCTTTAATTCCCATTTACACTTCCTCCAACCAATAGTCTACAAGATCTCTTAAAGTTTTTTCAATAGGTATTGATGGTTTCCAGTTTAAAAAATTTCTAACTTTTGAATCATCTGGAATTTGTATTGGAATATCTACTTTCCTAAAATACTTTGGTTCAATTTCTAATTTTGTATCTTCAAGATTATGCATTTGTAGCATTAAATCTAAATAGTGCTGCATAGGATGTAAATCATCTCCTGCTATGTGAAATATCTCTCCACACTTTATTTCATCTTGTTGGAATTTAACCATTAATTGATAATAAGCATCAACAACATCTCGCACATCGGCAACAATTCTTTGAGATGTCATATTGCCTATTTTTATTACTGGTTCTTGTTGTCCCTTAATTATCTTAGCAATTTGGATAGCATCCGAAGATATTGAAAAATTACTACCCCTTCGTGGACCGGTATGAGAAAATGCTCTAGTCAAAAACGCTCTTAGGTCTGTATTGTTTGTTCTTTCTAGAACATACATATCTGATGCCGCTTTTGATACACCATATGGATTATTGGGATTATATGGTGTTGATTCATCTATCTTTGAATTTGCTGGGCATATACCATATACTTCTGGAGTTGAGCAATGCATAAGAACACAAAGAGGCATGTTCTCAATAATTTCATCACAAATTCTAGCAGTACCTAAAAGATTAGTTTGAGATGCCAAAAGTGGAGTTTCAAAAGATGAAGGAGGATGGGCAAATGCACCCAAGTGAAACACACCATCAAAAACATCTTCTGTAAATATTTTTGTTATTGAATCTAAGTCTTCTAGATCTCCATAGACGAATTCAATTTTATCAATGTTATCTTTAACAATGTTAACAATTCCTCTACAAGTTTCTAAATTTCTAACCATAGCTACAACTTCATTGCTTGGGTCTTCAAGAATTTTGTTTATCATATGGGGTCCAGCAAACCCAGTAGCACCTGTAACTAAATATCTCATTTAAATATCTCCATTTTTGTTAGATCTGGCCAGTCATTTATTGTCCATTGTTTTGGTTTATTTTTTATCGCAAGAGGTAATTTATCTAAACCTAATTGTGCAGTTTCTGGTGTCATATAATAGTGATAACCCATAGTGCTTATGTTTTGCGTTGCCCATGGACTATCTGGAGTTCTACCATCGTATGACATTTTTTTCAATTCTAATGCATCATCCTTATTGTCCAGTAGAATAGCGCCCCCTCTTCCTAGACTAAGATGTTTTTTAAATTGAAAACTAACGCACATAAATTTGTTAGGAATATAACTATCGGGTTTCCATAAGACAGCAGCATCAATGATTTCATCAGTTACATAATAATAATCTAACCAATCATCTTCTGTCCATTCTAGGTCTATGTTTAATTTTATAGACAGCATAGGAACGGAAATATAGGTATGTTTGGGCACAGATATTTTTTTTGATTCTTTATATCTTAAACAAAGTTCCAAAGCATGTGTGCAACAGTCGGTAGCTACTGCGTATGGTGCGCCAAAAAAATCAGCAATTGAATTTTCAAATATTCTAATTGGTTCAAAACTCATAACACTTACCTACCAATCCCAGTTTTTATTATTTTCATAGTAATAATCAATAGTTCTTCTTAAAGACTCTTCCAGACTAGTTGGCGTGCGCCTTCCTATAGCACTATAAAGTTTAGTATTGTCTGATTGTAGATGCCATATTTCCCATGGGCGAACTCTTTTCTCGTCAACGACAATATCTATACTTTCATGACCCATTAATCTACCAATCATGTGCGCTAGATCATAAATTTTAATTCCAGACTCACTACCCATGTTATATACTTCACCAAAGTCACCTTTTTCTAAAAGTTCTACCGCCATTCGAACAGCATCACCTGCATATTGAAAATCTCTAAATGAATTATTACCTAGTTTGATTGTGGTATTTTCTGATAACTGAGAAATTATTTCAGGTATCACATAAGGATGGGTTTCTCTTTCGCCAACACAATTAAACTGTCGCATGGCAATCGCTGGTACGTTTCCTTCTCGCCAGCGTACTTGCACCAATCCATCTGCAGCAACTTTTGAAACCCCATAAGTTGAATGAGGTATTACCGGATCATTTTCTGTTATCTTTCCTTTCATATCTCCATATATTTCTGCTGATGATACTTGTAGTAATCCTTTTATTTTTGATTTTTGACAGGCATTTAAAACTCTCAGGACAGATGTTGCATTAATATCAAAAAAGTGCATTGGTCTTTCAAAACATTCCGGAATATAAGGTTCTGCAGCGTAATTGAATACATAGTCTATGTCATGCTCACTAAAAATTTTTGCTAACTGGTTTTCGTCATCGCGTATATCAAACCACAAAAACTTTGCGCTTTTATTAACATATTTTTTTAGTCCTGTTATCAAATTATCCAGAACAAGCACTTGACAATTTCTATCTTTTATCAAGTGATCAACCAAGTGCGATCCTAAAAAACCGGCGCCGCCGATTACGCACACATTACAATTCCTAATATCTCTCATTCTTTAACCTCTTTAATAATCAAAATCTATATGTTTTTTTTCACCGTTTCTGTCAAAATAATAAGCAGCGGGTTTACCGGGAAAATAAAATGCTTTTACAAACTTAGTAAGATCCATTGCTGACTGTAAGTCTTTTCTTTTATACGTTACGTTATTTGTATTAGTTTGAGGTGTGCTAATAAAATTTTCATTTAACAAGTCCACAAACCACTCTTTAAACATATTATAAATCAATTTTTCAACTTTATTAAACAAACAATACGCAGTATCTTGATCTTTTACTAAAAATTTTTCAATGTGTATTATGTTTCCAGTGTCTACTCCTTCATTTATCACATGTAAAGTTGCACCCATGTAGTCTTCTTCATTTAATATCACCCAACTACATATCCCAACTCCTTTGTAATCAGGTAATATGCCTGGATGTATGTTGTAACATTTTTTATTATTAACAATACCTGGTTTAAATATTTTATCATATAATACGGATATAATTATATCACATTCATTAATATTTTCCGTTAGTTCAAAACCAGAAGGGCAGTTATCTTTTGCCCATTCAATACATTTTAAACCCACAGGTCTTGCGGTTGCAATATGAACTTTTGTCATTCTTCACTCAAAGCATATAATCTTTTAACCATAGCGTCAACCATGTCATCTAAACTCGGATGATTTCTACAAAACTCTCTACATTCCTGCAAATCTAGCACCGGAGTGTTTTCCCACGTTTCCTTTATCACAGATTTAAAATCTTCATAACTGTCGTCATTAAAGTATATTGCTTTATCACCTAAATAATCTCTGACTCCCTCATATGGTGAATTACTCACAACCGAAACTTTACCTAGATTATATCCCTCTATCAATGTTAAACCACCAGTTGATGTTTCGTGATACTCACAACACATAAAACTACATTCCGCTATTGCCCTTTGAAATTCCTCTTCTGACAATCTATTTTTTGATTCAAACACTGGTATATTTAATTCTTCAGCAGCTTTCTTCAACCAACCATAGTTTTTATCATTAGTGTATGCTCGCAATGGTTGTAATATATATCTTTTGTCAACTATTTCACCATCATAATCAAAGAATCTTGCCCAAGTCTTAATTAATCTACACTTAGAGTTATCCACTCCTTCTTCTGCAACTCTTTTTATAACTTCATTTGATGGACACCAAATTTCTTTTGCCTTATGCAGTATATCAATGTGCGCTTGCCAATCATATTTAAATGGAGGTTTGTGAATTGTTTTATACATATCCCATAAGTATATAATTATAGGTTTTTCCGGGAACGTTTCATGAAACATTTTTAATAAATGAAAATAACCAGTGGGCATTGTACTAATGATAAAGTCACAATCAGGATGAATGGAATTAAAATAAACTTTAACTCCCTTTTTTTCCATCATAGGATAAAATGGTTCAGCATTTGCTGAAGGTGGTGTAATGTAGGATACTATCATGACGTCTCTCTTATTTTTTTATCTATAAGTTTAAATATTTTACTAATTTGAATATCGTTTGCGCTAAAGTTTTCTACAAAAATTGCATTTTTATTTACAGGTTGCCAATTTTTAGTTGTTCCAATTTCAGGATTATAACCCCAAGAGTATAATCCTATCATATGGTGACTATAGGCAGATGCAATCCACGGCATTCCAGAATCACACGTCACTAAGAAGTCAGTCGTTAGCATTTTCATGCAACTTTCAAAATATGTTCCTCTAAAAAAAGTTGTATTTTTTATATGCGGTTGACCTGGACCTGATAATTGATAAATTTTATATCCTCTTTTCCTTAGATAATTTACAATAAAGTTTTGTTTCGCAATATCAATTGATCGAATACCACCTGGCCACTTACTAGAAAATAGATGTAGAGCAACAGTTTTTGGTTCCTTTATAATATCTTTTGGGTATGGTAACTTTATATCAACTATATCGGTTTCTATTCCCAACATTAAAGCAGTTTCCGTGTTAATGTGCCGATGTTTTGCAAAAAACGGATCATCGTGTTTCGGAATCTGGCAAGGGAACATGGCATCAAAATTTTGTGACTTTATATACTCCAAATCAGATTGTGTTGGCCAATCATCATACCCTTCCCATATTTTATAATCTACTATATTAGGGTGGTAATCTTTAAAAAGAGGTAATATTTGTTCATATTTTTTTGACATTCCAAATACAATTTTTGTTTCTGGATTATCTTTTATCAGTTGATCTAAGGCAGGTATCTGCATTATAATATCACCAAACTGACCATTGATTCCAAAATAAACTTTTTTATACGGTGGTTTTCTGTTTTCGTATATAAAAGACATTTAATCTCCTTTTATAACCCTATAACTATCTTCATCAAAATGTTGAGTTGAAAATTCAAATAATTCAGTATCTTCTATGGCAATCATCTGGTGTCTCAACCCTCTGTATACATGAAAGTTGTCTCCTTTCGATAAAACAACTTCACTTGCTTTAGTTATGTCATCATCATCTGAATATTTTACCAAAACTTTACCAGATTGTATATAAAAAACTTCATCTTTTAGTTTGTGATAATGCCAAGAGCATCTTTTATCTTTAACAAAAAATAGTAGTTTTCCACAATATTCCTCTTTGTTTACAATCCATCTTTCATATCCCCATCCTTTGGGTACAAATTTTATGTTTAAACTTTTTAATGTCATATATCACTCGATCTCAGATAGTTTTGGAGCGTAAGTTCCTTCTTTTGTTACAGTTATTCTAGCACATTTGTTTGCAAATTTTATAGACTCAACAATATCATTTGTCAAAAGATACTTGTAAACAAGACCTGCAAAAAAGGTATCACCAGCTCCACATACATCGTGAACAGAAATAGGTTCAGTTTCATATATCACTTCTTGAAAAAGCGCACCACGAGAACCCATAGTAACTATTAAATCATAGTTTTTTGGAAATTTAAATGCTTTTGAGTATTCTAAGTCATTAATTTTTATAAATGAATTTTCAAAACAAGACAGATCTGTCTTTTTACTGTCGACAAACAATGGCACTTTTAATTCAAAGCACTTTTTTGAAATAAATCTGCATATTTCATCAGACAAACTACCTTTATCATAGTCTACTAAAACAACAGCATCAAAAAAATCAATTTCATAATCTAATATTTGTTCTTTTTCTATCGACGGTAATTTTTTTATCTCACCAGAATCAAATCTCAATAAATGATTTTTACTTTTTATATCGACAAACCTTTCTTTTTTTACTTGTTTATTATTAGTTATTATAGACGTATCAACACCTAAAGAAGAAAAGTTATCTTTTACATTTATTGCCATCCCAGATTTTTCTTTGGTTTCTATATGCTTTAGAACTGGCACTGGTGCTTCTAGACTTAATCTATCACAAGTGCCATAGTGATAGATATCAATACAACTATCACCTATTATTAATACGTTCAATTGTTTGTGTTGTTGAATATCCATTGACATAATTAAATATTTTTACCTCACATACGTTTGATCCGATAACTTCCTCTGCTTTATAATCTCCACCTTTTACCACAACATCCGGTTGGATCTGATTAATCAAATTTATAGGAGTATCTTCATCGAAAATGATAACTTCATCTACGAACTTTAAACACTCAAGTAAATGTTTTCTATCGGATTGATTATTTATTGGTCTTTCTTGTCCCTTTAACCTTTTAACGCTGTTATCACTGTTTAATCCGACAACAACATAACCTAAAGTTTTACAATATTTTAATAATTCTAAGTGTCCTCGATGTATTATATCGAAACATCCGTTCGTGAACACTTTCAACTCTCGACAACTTTAAAGAAATCTTTGTCAAAAGAACCTTTATCATCAACATAAATATCCCCTGCTGGTTTTCCTAAAAATAATTGATGGTACTTAACACCCCATGCGTCAAGTTGGTTTTTTGTAAAATCATAAAAGTCTAAATGCGCTAAACCTGCATTATTTTTATTTCTTCCCATGCCTCTTGCAGTATTGAATATTATTGTGTTTCCTTCATCATACAATTTATTTACATACTCTATCCTAGTTAAAAACGGTTTAGATTTTTCATAATCGCCATATGTATTAGTGCAAATTGTGCCATCTATGTCAAACACGTAAACCATTAATTTATCCAATCTTTAAAATCTTTTAAAAATCCATCTACAGATTCATCTGTTTTTGGATGCTGAGTAGACTTTTTTACTACTCCATACCCAGCGGTAACTATGTGTGCTCCGCTATCCCATGCATCCTCTAAATCATAACCATTTCTAATACTTCCAGCAATGATTTCACAATTTAAATTATTGTTATCAATAAATGTTCTTACTCTTTTTAGAGTTTTTAGCGGATCTCCACTAGCATCATATAGTCTGTTATAGAAAAGAGAAACGTATCTGGCGCCTGCCAGAGCGGCTAGTTGCATTTGAGTAGCAGTGAAGCAGCAAGTACAATTAACTTTTATATTCTGTTGAGACAGTTCTTTTATCACTCTTAGTTCTTCAAAACCCACTGGAACTTTTATGTTTAGTTTATCATAGTCAAGTTCTTTTGTTATTTCTTTTGCTTGATTAATCATTTCGTCAGGATTCATGGAAAAAACTTCAACACTTAAAGGCACACCATTATTATAATTTTTGCACAAATCAACTATTTTCTTGATATGTTTGTAAAAATCAGTTTTTGGTTCCTTTGCCAAAAGTGATGGATTGGTGGTGACTCCTTGAATTACCCCTTTATCCATAGCATCTTGTATTTGAGATAAATTAGCAGTGTCTAAAAAAAGTTTCATTTAGTCCTCCTTGTGAATATAAGTTTTTCCATCTTCTACAATGTGAGAATCAGCGTCATCATCTAGTGTGGAAAATTCTATAATTACCGTATCCTCTAACGCTATTCTCATATGCATAAAACCAACTGGTATGTGAAATACATCTCCTTGATTTAATATCAAAGATGTATTTTTTGCTCTACCTATCCTAGTTCCAATCTTTAGTTTACCCTTTTCAATATAATATGATTCTTTCTTCTTGACATGATACTCCATACTGCTTTGAGTATTTTTTTTCATAAATATTCTTTTTACGGTATATTGATCATTTTCAAAGAGAGTTTTCATATCTCCCCAATATTTTTCAACGCTTTTTACCACGCTATCTATTGGTGGGAGAGATTGACGTCCATATTTTATATTTTCATTGTCCATAATAACTTTTTTTTCCGTGCTTCCTCAAAAAATGTTTATCTAATAATTCATTATTGAAATTAGGTTCTGGGTTTAAAACTAAAGTTTTGTAGGCAACTTCTGCTATATATTCTAATACTATAGCATTTTTTAAAGCAGAACTTAAATCTTTTCCCCATGTAAAAACTCCATGAGATGGACACAATGCTGCGCCCATGTTCAACGGATCAATTGAATTTTTTTTAAAGTATTGAACTATCTTTTTTCCAGTGTTTTGCTCATAGTTGTTTTCAATCTCATCGTAAGATAAATCATCGACTAGAGGAATATCTCCATAGAAATAATCTGCATGTGTTGTACCTAAACACGGTATTGGTTTTTTTGCTTGTGCGAATATTGTAGCATACTTTGAATGAGTATGCACTACAGCGTTGATGTTTCTAAAGTTTTTATATAAATGGATGTGTGTAGGAGTATCAACAGATGGTTTATATCCGGATATCAAATCTTCAGAGGATATATCAATTTTTGAAATATTTTCTTTTGACAGATCATCAAACTTAACGCCAGAGGGTTTTATAAGAATATATTTACCCTCACGGCAGCTAACATTACCCCATGTATAGATTACCAAGTTTTCTTTTTGCAAAGATTGGTTACATTGTATTAATTCATTAATCAACAAAACAAATCACCACTTACGTACCTTGATGCAAGTTCATTAGATTTTGATGGACATTCGTATGCTAAAAATGCAGCATAAAAACAATCGCCAGCGCCAATAATTGTTTCTACATTCTTTACTGGATATGCTGGATATAGGGTACCGTTCATTTCACACCCTTGATCGCCTTTGGTGATTAGAACGTTTTGTCTGCGGGTTACTGTGTCTGATTCACTTTCATTACACACAATATAATCTAATTTTTCATAGTTATTTAAATTTGATTTTTTTCCTGAAACTTGTGATGCGCCGAAAGTCTTTTTACCACTATTCTTTACTTTTTCTATTATGTGTTTTGAAATTAATCCGCATCTGTAATCAGAGAAAGCAATCAAATCATATTTTTGTAAACCTTTTTCTTGAAGGTTTGTGTATACACTTTTTGAGTTAGTCTCATTTATCTGCAAGTGTTTGTATTTTGAATCTCCATGCTCGATGTAAAATCTGGTTTTTCTATTTTCTACACTATTGTCAATATTGATTAAATTAATATCATATTTATTTTTAAAGTGCTTCTCACTATCAACACTCATGCAAGTTAAAAAATCAACATCTAGTCCAAATTTACTAGCGTATCGCGCTACATTAGCAGCGCCTCCAAAATTAATTTTTTTACTTGATGTCTTTGTTTTAAACGTTGGAGATTCTAAGGACAGTCCAATAACTTTTAAATTAATATCCTCATCAATTATTGTGTCGCCAATTATTAATATTTTTTTAACCATGACTCTATTTCTTTTATTTTATTTATAGTTTCAGTAGTTGAGTAATTTTTTACAAGTGGAAATATTTTTATATCGATCTGATCTGGGATTTTATCTCTTTGCCTTACCTGATCTTTTGTCCACTCGCCTCCTTTAACAATGATATTCGGTTTAATTTTATCTAATATCTCTATTGTATTGCTTTCTTCAAAAACAAAAACTTCATCAATAAAACTTATTGATTCTAATACACTTTTTCTATCTTTTTCACAGTTTATCGGTCTGTTTTCGCCTTTTATTTTCTTTACACTACTGTCTGAATTAATTGCAACTATTAATTTATCACCCAAACTTTTTGCAAATCTTAATAATTCTATGTGCCCCGAATGTAATATGTCAAAAACTCCATTGGTAAAGATTATTTTATTAACTTTTGCGCTGGTGTCCAACTTTTCTACTCGCTTCACATGGCGTCCTTGTCCAAAATCAGTGCCTATCCATGTAGAAACAATTTTTATCGTTTCTGTTTCATCAGTTATCCAACTACCCAAACAAAGAACATTAGCATCATTATGTTCTCTACATTTTGGTGCAGTAAAGTGATTGTGTACCAATGCCGCTCTAACATTGTTGTTTCTATTTGCAGCAATGCTCATGCCGACACCTGTTCCACAAATCAAGATACCACTGTCAACATCATTATTTGAAACAATCTTACCTAACTGGTTTGCGTAATCAACATAATCAACTTTGTTATTTGGATCATATGGACCTAAATCAACTACCAATATGCCTTGCTCTTTAAGAAATTTTTTAACTTTTTCTTTAAGTTGCACTCCGTTATGGTCAGAGGCAATTGCCATACTATTCATCGTTATTTACCTTCATGTCGCTTAATAGTTTTAAAAATAATTGCAAAGCTTTTTTATTTCTCAATTTTAACTGCTCAATCAACTTCTCTCCATTTAGTGTGAAAATATCTTTTTCAGATGCAAATCCTAGCAACTTTGGTTTTGTTAATAATTTACAATTTAACATTTTTGCTTCAGCAGATATTCTTGAAAATGTCTCTAAGACGCTAGGTAAGAAAACCAAACCTTGATATTTAGATAATTCTTGTAAAAGTTTTCTCTCGTCACATGGATCAAGTAAGTCAAAATCAATGTTATTTTTTTTACAAAAATTTATCGCTTCGTTTGTGTTTTTTGTTGGGTTTGAAGAATTTAATACAACAAATTTATTTTTCTTTTTTGCAGAAGTCAATGTAGATAAATAATTAAATTTTTCTTCGCTCCATAAACTGCAACCTATATTATAAACATTTTTTATATTAAGATTTTTTTCTATTACTTCTTTACATATTTTGCTTAACACTACAACGGCATATGCGTTGTGGTAAAAAGAACTATTAACTATGTTTTTTTCTGTTGCTAAAAAATTTTTGTATTTACTTGGATCGCGAGTTTTTACATATTTATGGTCATGTTCATAAATAATGTAATTTTCATTTTTTAAATTTTGCTTATTCTCTTCGGTTAGAGATATAAAATTACTTATTATAAAAAGTTTATTTTTACCAAAATCTCTTGAGGTAATCTCTGTGCATCTTTTACAATCTACTTTATAACCGTTAGATAATAAATGATTAATTAAGACATTATCATTAGATTCGCCACCGCCAAGTAAGTCTTTTTTGAAAAAATCGGCAACAAAAATTACACTGTTCATCTTAAACTATTTCTATCTCACTTAATGTCTGCATCCACTCGCTGTCTTCTTTTGATGGTAAAAAGTCATCAATAGCATTATTAAAACAATCATATTGTTTCTGTTCTTCAAAATTTTTAACTATCCACGTTTGGAGTTTTTTTGCTTGAGATTTAAATCTACCATAATCTTTATACACTTGTCTTAACTTCATTTTATATGATCCCTGTTGGGGATACGCCCACATTGAATCCGCTTGTAACACACCTTTCCATACAGCAGAAGGGTGAATTGGTTGCAAAGAATATTCAATACGAGCAAAATGTGGTTTAGTTTTGCTTTTTCCATTTTTACTTTTTGTTGGTTTGTAAAGAAAATCTAAATGACCTGACCAATCAGTAGCTACCACTGGAAGTCCGCAATAAGCAGACTCAAAGAGAGGTAATCCAAATCCCTCACCATGAGTTAAACTTACAAGTGCTTTTACTTTTTTATGCTTATAGAGAGAGTGCATTTCTTCATCACTAAAATCCCCATGAAGTAGGTAAACTTTACACTCTCTATCTTTATATTTTTTTAGTGTATTTTGAAGTTCTTGATATATCGCCTGCCTATCGAGAACAGAACCGCCGCTCACAAAGGTTTTTAATATTAATCCTACGTCGGGGTTGTCAAAAAATTCTTCTACGAACCACTTAAGAGTAGACCCTAAATTCTTTCTTGGACCCCACTGAGCTACAGATAAAAAGTTAAAGTTAGTACTAAGTTGTAGATCTAAATCAGGTAAAGAGTCAAAAGTTTTTACAGGGTAATGAACGACATCTATATCATTTGAACACTTTAGTATTGCTTTTTGTCCTGTTCTTTGATCTACACCCTCATAAATTGTATTTATGAAACTTTTTTTCGAGTGTTCTGATATGGTTATAACTTTATCCATTTCATTACACTTTTGTATCCAAATAGGTGCAACTTTTGTAGTTTCTATTCCAGCAGTTACACCAATATTCACTGGCGCCATGCGCTGCCATTCATTAGGGATAGTAACTTGAATTGACATGTCGTATTGACCATTCTGTTGACCGTATAATGCAGTTTTTTTAATTATTTCGTCTAACCAAACCCTCTCTTCGTTGCTTTCCCAAACCCAAGCAGAATTACCCCAGTTTACCGGTAGTAAATAAATATCTAATCCTTGAACTTTGCGAAGAGAGCGTAATACAAAGCGGCAGTGTTCACCGTATCCAGTTCTAGTTAAAGCAGGACCTCTCACTAAGACTTTCATTAGCACACCTCCTTTAGAGTCCATCTATTGTTGTATTTTCTAGTATCCCACGATCCCTGCTCTTCATGTAAATTAGTCATAACATCTACCCATGTTTTATTAAAGTTTTCAAAATTATAATTTTTCATAACATGTTGCCTGCCGCGCTCTCCCATTTTTTTACGATCATCTTCTGTCATGTTAAAAATTTCTTCAAGCGCATTGATAACATCTTCTTCATTTAATCTGTCTTCATAAATCCATGGAATTGTCTGAGATCCAATAATTGCTTTTGATGCTGGATATAGAGGGATTCCAAACTTTTCATCTCCATCTACAATTTGTTCTTGTAAACCTCCAGTCATATTTACAATTATTGGGGTTCCACACGAAAGAGACTCTAGAGTGGCAAGACCAAAACCCTCTGCATCTGAAATATTTATTGTGCAGTCTGCCATGTTATACATTAGAGATAATTTCCGCAAGTCTACTTTTTCTTGACTAAACAAAACTTCTCCGTTTGTCAAATTTAAGTGATTTATAATTTGTTGCAGATCTTGACCATTTGGATCTTTAACCTCAGTGTGCATTATTAAACATGCTTTATCACGACCAACTCGGTCTAAAAATTCATTAAACCAAAAAATTAAGGACCCAGATTGTTTTCTTCTTGCGTTTCTATTGTTCCAGAAAAATATAAACTTATCAGGATCGTAAAATTCACCGAAAGTTGATTTCTTGAATTCTTCCACTAGTTCATCATATTCACATGGTTTAAATATATCTGCATTTACAGCATGTGGGATATATTGAGATTTCACACTAGGGGCAACTGTTTTTACAATGTCGTCTGTTACTTTTGAGATTGTTGCAATAAAGTCATTAGATTCATAAAACGTTTTATTAAAAGTTGGATATGGATAGTTATCCCAAACATGATAGTAAACCATAGGCATTAAAGGTCTAATCTCATTTTCCATTTCCCACAACCAACCCCAGAAACGTGGATCTGTCATGAACCACATAATGTCTGGTTTTTCTTGTCTAACAATGGATCTCACCATTTCTTTATTACCGTATCCATCAACAGGATACATAATCCAATCATCTCCATATTGCTCTGTTTTTATTGGATCATACTTAGGGTGCTTAATAGCTCCACCAAAAGAACGGATCTGGAACTTACCTGTTTTAAGTAATGCCTCACAAATATATCTAGTTTGAGTGCCTACACCGCTTGGACTAAGCGGCATGTCGCTAAGGGTCAAGACTTTTATTTTTTTACTCATTTAAACCTCACGAACAGTGTTTTGTTTTATAATATTCACACACGCCATATTTACCGTAGCAGGAAAGTCTGTTTTTGACGTAGTTACATTTATTGATATTATACACCGCTTTGTTTAATAGTTTAAGAGCATTACCGATTTTCTTTTCACCATTTGTCACTTTGAATATTTCTACGTTATTTTTATTTGCCGTTCTTTTTAGTAAGGCAAAATGAGTTGTAATATCTTTAATATTTTTATCGTGCTTTTTCGCCCAGAAATGTTTATATAGACTTAATTGATAGGTTATCATCTTATCAGTTTTTTTTCTGCTGTCCCAACCCCAAGAACAAGTTTTCCAATCAATGATATGGTATTTTTTTGTATCAGGAGTGTAGATAACAAGGTCAATAAAACCTTTAAATTTTTTATCAATTTTTTCGTTTTCAATATTTTGATATATTTGTTCCTCAACAGAAACCATTTCAAAATTACCAAAATATTTTTTTAGAGCAGGTAGGATAAACTGTATTAAATGCTTGCCTTGTCGACGCATGGAGTTTAAAAGTTCTGCAGAATATTCTATTTTAGAATCTAGAGTTTTTATTTTTTGTAAATTCTGTAAAAACTCTGTTTCAAATAATTGCTCAAGATTTGTAGACTCTTTATTTTCATCATAATTTTCTACTATAACTTCACAAACAGTGTGTAATGCAGAACCAAAAGCAGTATGTTCGTTTCCCTTGAACTGTTTAATTTTGTCAATGTAATTTAATTTATGTTTCCAAGGGCAAGTCGTCCACTCTTTAAGTTCGGAGTAGGATATGTGAGACATTTATTCCTCTGTTGTTTTCTTTTTTGTCGCCCTTTTTCTTTTGGTCTT
>CERF01003033.1_pt1 | contig 33439 bp, 48 predicted proteins | sample 530961 | NCBI WGS metagenome assembly CERF01 (sample SAMEA2621151, study PRJEB7988) | marine metagenome | isolation source: saline water (ENVO:00002010), including
AAGAATGGGTCTTGCAATACATCGGTTGCCAATGTGCTAGATATTTGCGGAGTTAAAGGTGTTGTCATTCCTTGATCTTGCATACTAGGCGCTGTCTGTGGTGCTGCACTCATTGGGTTTGCAACATCGCTATCATCTTGCATAGGCGGATTAACTAAATTTGCAAATGGCCCTGTATAATTTGGGTCAGGCATTCCGCTATATGTAATTTGACCAAACCTGCCTGATTGTAATGTACCTTGTCCTGCAGGTGCTGTAATAAACCCTGTTTCAGGGTCTACTGTTGATCCAGGAACATTTAATAACTGACCATATTGTTCTGCTACACCTTGCGCTAATGTATCGCCAAAAATAGGAATATTGCTTGCTGCCTGAAATCCTGGAACTGTAGGTAGATTGTCTACAAATTCATCTGTATTAACTGTTGTGGTAAGAGGATTAACAAAGACATCTCCACCCATAGCAAGATTTGACCCTGAACCTAACTCTGATCCTAAATCTTCGTCAAACCCTTGATTGATTGGCGCTTCTGGCAAAGCTGCATTTGCTATCATAGTTTGTATTTCTGGTGTCATTGCAGCAGTTTTCGCATCGGATACATCGCTTTGCGATAAACCTGCTGTATTACCTGGAGTACCAAATGTGCCAGGACTTTCAAATGGATCGCCACCTGTTCCTGCAAAACTTCCTTCTGCAGCATCTTCAGGCCCTGTACTATCGCCAATACAACAATACATTTTATGTCTAGGATGAAATTTATCTATAAATGAATCTTCCATATTCTACCACTCGTTCTATGTCCTTGAATTTTAATATTTTTGCCATATCGATCCGATAAAAATTGTCTAGCTTCACGAATGACAGGCAATACTTTACCAAATGGAATGATGACATCAATTGACCATAATTGATTGCCTGCTTTCCAATCGTCAGGTTGCAACTTACGCTTTCGCTTTACATAATTGTTTGCAACTTCCTCTGTCAAAAACGCCCATGTAATTAAACCAAACGGCATTTTTTCATTCTCGTATAAACGAAATTGCTGCAGCGCTACTGCAGGATAAATTAATCTGTATATATCCTGAACTGACCAATGTTTGTGGTATTTTGATTGACCCATAAGCCAAACAATTTTACCAATCGCATCTGTGTTTTTCATTATTGGGTTACAATTTTTGCTGCGTCTATCTCAAGTTTTTGTTGTTTAAAGGTACGATCATCAACAGCTTTTTGTTGATCCAACTGTAGTTTTCCAAGTTTTACATCTGCGTCAGCCTGTGCTTTTGCAGTATCTGCTTGTAGTTTTGCCTGCTCAAGCTGAACAATTTTATCTGTAGGATCAGGTCTAGGTTGTGGCGGTTGGATTGCTTCAAGACTTTCCTCTAGCTCTCTTGCACCAGGAAACGATCTAGCAGAGAATAAAAGCATTTGCTTTGCCTGCTCAAATCCAATAACACCTGAGGATACTAATGGGCCTACTGCTTGTAAAAATTGTACGCTTGCTGTTAAAAACTCGGTTCTACGTTGTTGGTCTATCGCATTATCGATTGCAGCAGATTCATCGGTATCAACCTTTATACGATAAGAACGAATACGATCATCACGCATCACAGCAACCATTTCAGGCGTGATGTTTATACTTGTCATACGCTGCAAAACATTTGGTTCTAAATTTTCAACCAATAATTCTGCCTTTAATTCCATTATATTGTCTAAAAACTGCTCAATGCGTCTTTGCCGATTTACCAACCGCATTGCACCAAATTGCCCTTTTATTCTTTGTGCAGTTGCTGTTTCTCTTGATGCAGATTGTCCTCGCATAATATCGCTTATGCCTGTGATTTCATAAATGGTCTGAATGATAGATTGTCTGGATTGATACAATTGGGCTAATGCACGAATAATATTATCAAGCGGCGCTTCCTGCATAACAGCAGCTAAACCACCACTTGCCTGAAGCATTGCCATTGCATCTACAGGTACAAACTCATTATCTTGCGCTTCTGCTAATCTTTGCAATTCTTGAAATGACGCATCATAAACACCGCGCCTTTTTAATGCTTCGGTTAGGTTTCCAATACGCTGTGTAACAATATCTAACTCACGCACCTGATCTTCATAGGTAAAAAACTCTGGAACAGGTAAAGAGGTATCATTAGTGCTAATTGCATATAAAGGTTCAGGCATTGGCCAAAACCCTTCAAGATTATACGGATCATCAAATTCCTCTAGGATTTCATCATGGTTCATTGCCACAAAGATTTGCTTATTAGAACGCTTATCCCATATTTCATAAATTTCAGCACGATCAGGCTGGTAATCGTCATTATAACTATATTTTTCATCTGATGCCATATAGGTTAGCGGTATGCGCTGCCCTTTTGCCTGTCCATAAATATCAATTAATTCTGAGCGTGTAAGTAAATGTCGAAATGCTATCCATTTTGCATCACTCCAACAGCGAACAGGCGACATAACAAAATCCTGCCAGAAAACATATTCGCAACGAATATTTTGCTCCTCTACAGATTCTACAGGATCGCCATTCATAAACATCCCTAATCCATCTTGCAGAACTAGATTGCTTTCAATTTCATTGCCATCAGGATCATTAAATTTTTGACCAATTTCTACTTCACCAAAAGACCCATCATCTTTAGCGCCCATACCCATAATGGATTGTCTTTTAATGGTTATTCGCTCTGGATCACCTGTAACAACAATAGGTTCATAACGCATTCGTAAAACACCACGCCCTACCAACAGCATATCCTCTAATGCCCTGCGAACCTCTGTATCAAAATTATATACATCTAATTGGTATTCTAATGCACGCTCTAAAACAGTTGCAACTGTCCTGGCAACAGGGTCATTATTTCGATACCTGCGATTAACTTTTGGTCTAGGTGTTTTGTAATATAATGCAGATTTTAATGTATCCGTATTAGAATATAAAATATTCATACGAATTTCCCTGCTGACTCGATCAGGGGAATCATCCCTATACCGATCAATAATATCCATACAACGCTCGCGCCATTGCTCCTCAAACTTTAATGCCTGGTTGATGGTTTTTGTCCAATACCCTGCACGCTCTTTTTGGTTCTTTGGCTCTGCATCATACATTTGTTCTTCAGCCATTATAATCTCCAACCTTGCGGTTTATTGCTATTAGCTCGATCCATGCCTTGCATCATTTCTTCGATTGTCGGCGGCCGCCAGATATCTTCTTCGATTTCTGGTTTTTTCCTGGTGTACGGCCTAGCCATGCAAGCATAACGGATTTCGTCTGCACAATGATCCTCTGAATCGGTACAAACATCCTCAATTCGATGCTTGTCATGCACCAATACAGGAAGTGTACGAATTGTGTCCGTACAGTTTTTAAATATGTAAAGCATCGGTTTACCATCATCGCCCATTAACCTCTGTCTTAGTTGATCCCATCCTGCAACGCGGCTATTATCCGCCCTGCGAAACATTACGCCCATTTTGGATAATCGTTCTCCAATACTAGGCCCACCATCAAATTTCCATATACTCGGATCACCTACTGAAAAATCTATTCTTTCATGCTGTTCTCTGGAGCGTATACCAGCTCCAACTTCCTCAGCAGATAATCGCAACCCACGATTTGGGCCTGCAGCACCATACCATTCTCGATAACGCACTAAAGCATTGTCTGGAATTGTATCGTGTCCTTGTGCAACAGCCCACCATCCTACACTAAAAGGTGCAGATGATCCCCAATCAAAAGAACGATATTTTGTCCAATATTCAGGTATTTCAAACGGCTGTATTACATGAAGATCGCGTTTCCATATATCGCCAAAAAACGATCCAACGACCAAATCCCAATCGCCAACACGCAACGCCCTTGCTAATTCCTCTGGCAATCCACTAAAACTGCTTGCATAAGTTGGATCAATATATTTGTTATCTTCCATTCTTGATGGAATATACATTGTAACCCATCCCTTATCTTTGGGATTGTCAGGATCACGCATTGTATGATCGTAAAAATAACTTTCTGATGGAGCAGGGTCAATATAAAGGGCTTTTAAATAATTATGACTCTGCCCACCAGGATTTGCGGTCATTACCAATCGAGGGAGAAATGCAATTTGTTTTGGTTCATAACCGCCTAAGCGCATTCGTGATTTAATATATCCAAGCTGATAAGCAGTCATTTGTCCTGCTTCATCTATGCCTGCAAAATGAATTTCTGTGCCTTGTATTCGATCACAATCGGAATCACGCTCTAAATACTGAAATTGTATGGTTGATCCATTATGAAACGTAAAACGCTTTCGTGATTCATTATACTCGCCTAAACTTGGCGGCATTTCCTTGCGTAAGGGCTGTATATGGTTTGCATCCAACTCTGGCAAAGACCTGCGAAAAATAAACGCATTTAAACCAGGATTTTCTAAACAAAATGCTATACAATCCCATCGTAAGGCATGACTTTTGCCACCACCTGCCGCACCACCAAACAATATTTGTTTTGCTTTACATTGATGCAACAACACTTGTTTTGGCTGCGGATTATAGTCAAGTTTAATTGTTTTCGTCATTATGGTAGTAAGTTTTCATACCCTTGCGGCGGAGGTTCATCGATTTTTGGAAAATCATCAGGCGGAAATATAGAGCGTTCGTCTGGACTTCCCGATCTTCTACCTACAAGTCTAGCTTCTGCTTCACCTAAAGTATCATAATAAATATTTCTACTAAAAATGGACTGAGGTTTAATTTGTGTAAGATTTGCTGCATAAGGATAGCGAGGGTCTTTTTCATAAAATTCTAACGCCCTTTTGGCATCCCTGTATTTAAAAGCATCCTCTGACGTTTTATCACGCTTTCTTTCCGCTTTACCTATACGGCTTTTTATTTCTTTTGCTGTTAAAGTGTTTGCTAAATTTGCACCGCCTGCAGTTTCGTTTTCAATTTTCTTTGCAAGTTTTTCAAATGCCAGGCTAATATATTTTTCTCGCTCTGGTGTTTTGCGTTTTTTATAGGTTATTCCTGTTTCGTCAAAAATCTCACGCCGTATTTCATCGCTGTATTTATACCAATAACCATTATTGAATAATAAACGCGGCTGATGGCTGTCTAATAACGCCTTTTCTCTAAAATACTTAATTCTATCTGCATGATACAAATTAGATAATTCTGCTTGTAATCCTAAATTTTCATAAAAGTTATCGTTAGTTTCTTTTATAATTCTCTTTTTTTCATTAATTGCGTTTTGCAATCTATTACCAATATTAGGATCGATAGGATTTGCTCCTTTAGAAAAGCCCTCTATTTCTTGTACTGCGTGTTGTATTTCGTGAAATAAAGTATCTCTGATTACTTTTTTAAAATCTTTTGCTTTTATCTCTTTGGTTTTTAAATGTTGCAACCCACCTATTAAATTGGACAAGCTTATGCCTATTTCCTTATTTTTTTGACTAAAATAACCTCCCTCTGTAACAGGTTCTTTTTGATAAAAATTAACCTTATAATTTGCTAATTGTGGATAGGCTTCAAATAACTCAGGATGCTCTAATATCTCACCCAAAGTAGTAATTTTACTTACTTTTCCGTTTTCTAGTTTTGAATCTGGAAACCTTATCTCAAAAGCATCGCTTGTAATTGTATCTGATAAGACAGGTTTGTTATCATCTATGCCTAAGTTTATTTTAGCGGTGCTATCATCAATTTCAAAACGATACTGCTGATCTGGAAATTTAAACAAGCCTTTTCCATATTCTCGTTCTGTGTCTCTAAAAAAACTAAACGGCGTTGTTTTTTTCAATGCCTGGTCATAATCTTCAAAGATTTTTTGTGTGTTTAAATCACCTGAAAAAATAATTTTATCCAATTCATTACTTAAACTTTTTTCCCTTTTTGTTAGGTCATCTGTTACCGCATCGCCTAATTGCATTCTTCCCATTGTTAGCATCTGCTGCACAGATTCTTTTTCTTTTTTTAATTGTTCGTATCGATTTAAGTTTTCAGTAATTTCCAGTCTTTTTTTCTTGTCTGGAAATGTCTTTGCAAGTTTGCCTGCAAAAACACCTATAGCACCCTCTGGCACTACGCCTGGTAATTGCGATGTTAATGCACCTAAAACGCCAAACTCGGTTACAAAATCTGTGGCATCTGCAATAAATTGTGGATTATTTCGCATTTGATTTACATTACCATATTCGCCTTTTGCTATACGGCGCGGTATTGTAAAAGCCTTATAGGTTTCTTGCAAAAATTTTGGTACTGCAAATGTAAACGCACCCTCTTTTGTTTCACCTATCGGCGCTAATTCGCCACGAAACGCCAGAGGTTCATTAGGTTTACCTGCTAAAGCTGCGCCAAAATCACTTAGTCCCTGTTTGAAAATTTGCCCCACATTTGTTTCACCAGATAATTCATCAACAGGAGGTTTTATTTTACCTGAAAAAAAACGACTGTCGCTAAAAGGGTCGTTTCGCTTTTCTTGCATTAGCCTTTGTGCCAACAAGCGTTGTTGTAACCCATTTACCATAATAAACTCGTTTAATTGTTTTCGTCATCTTTAAAAATGCTTGCGCTTTTTGCAAGACCTGTAACAGCCACAGGGCCAACAATGCCGTATTTGGCAAGTATGTTTATTAGGTTCTCGTCAAAGATGACGTAATTGCTTGACCTATTTCCTATCTCTGTATTAGCCCAATCTTCAGCCTCTTTTTGAGTCTTGTATGGCTTACTTGTGGTAATTACTCGACCACTTCCTCCAAGTCCTGTCTGTCTGTTTGGGTCATCTAATACAATTTTTGCTTGAAACTGACCATCATCTAGTTTGTTAATACCTAACAACTCGCCACCGAATGTATTTCGTGATGCGTTATCTAAGTATTTTATGCCTTTGATGCCAAATTCGTTCATTATTTCAGATGCAATCTTTGGAGTGCTGCCTAATGGGTTTCCTATATAACCAGTAACAGTTTTATCATCTAGCATTTTAGTATTTACTAATTTCAAAAAAGGATCTTCATTAATCATTTTTTCAAAATCAAGTTGGCTTATTTCTTTTTTTAGTCTTCTAACATTGTTATCTGCTATTTTATTTATACCTGCTTCAACTTGACTTTCCAATTCTTGTCTGAATAAACCACCACTAAGACTCAAATCTAATTTAAAAAATCTATTTTCAGCAAATGGCATAATTTCAATTATTTCTTGAACCTTATCTTGCATATTTTTAGATTGTTCATTAATCGGAATGTCATGGTTTATTAAATTATCAGTTACAGTTTTTATATTAACTTTGTAGGTTTTACCCTTTAATTTCTTTAGTCCACCTTTTTCCTGTATATTTCTAAGTGTTATCAAATCCTGTTCTGCTAGCATACTAGCTTCAGTATTAGGATTGTTTTGAATAATTCTTTCGGCTCTATTTATAGGCTTTTCTATATTCCCATCATGGTCTAAAATTGATGTTCTTATGTTTGGATTTTTTATTCTTAGCGTACCATCTCCTTGAGGCTCATAAGGGTCAAACAACCTACCATCAGGAGTCTCAAATCTATCTTCTGAAATTTTGTTCTTATAAAACTTCGCTATGTCTTCAGTATCAGTAAAATATAATCCATACCCAAAAACCTGTGCGCCTTCGCCTGTACCCATCTTATCCATGCGAAACTGGTCAAAGTCAGCACCACTTCCATGAAAAGCAATAATGCCTGGCTGTGTATCTGTTGGCGGTTCTACTTTGGCTATATCACCTGGTTTTACATCATCTACTGTCTTAGATGCCTTAGAACTCCCTTTTAATGCCTTACCTAACTGACTTGCGCCTTTCATTGCAGCGGCTGGAGCAACTAATACAGGCGCAAAAGGTGCTGCAGCTAACATCACATCACCACCTGCACCAAGCGTTTGTAATCCTGCATCCAACAAATTACCCTGTCTTACATTCTCTGCAAAACTCGGTAATGTCTGTCCTGGATTCATAGGATCAGGTGCAAAACCCAAAACATCAGAAAATCCACTACCAGGTGTAAACATCGCTCCTGTTGCACCTACTGCATAAGGAATAGACGCACCTTTGAAAATTTGTTCTCTTGTAATATCCTCTGATAAATCCTCTGCAGGAGGCCTAATTTTGCCAGAAAAAAAACGGCTATCACTAAATGGATTATCCCTATTTTCTCGCATCAATCCTTGTGCTAACAAGCGCTGCTGTAATCCATTCGCCATTATACACTCTTTTTCTTCTTCTTCTTCTTTTTCAACCCTCTAAAGTCCGCAGCAGTTATTTTCGTTCTTGGTGCTGCAACCTGTGCTAGTTTTTTTTGTTTTGGTGAATATTTACGAAATGGCATTACTTCCCTACCTTTTTCATCGCTGCTTTATGTGCCTGTGTAAAGGTCTTACCCATACGCATCAGTTTACGCATTTCTGTCATGTGCTTTGCTGTATGGTGTACCTTATGTTTTTTTAAAGCATCCAACTGACGTTTTGTTAATGTTTTCATGCGCATTGTTTTTCCTATGCAACCTGTGCAACCAAAATTTTGTAGTGCAACCTGTGTGCAACCTTTTTTGTGTGTGTGCGTGTGTGTTTGATATACGTTTTCGTTGACCGCAAAACCTGCCAGGTGGGGTCATGCTATGGGGTGGTGTTCAGATTTTAGGACACCTTACTTTTTGAGTTTGTTGATACACAAGGGTTTGCTAGTCTTGGCTCATTGATACATTATCAATGGGCTTAATATTGATAACCTCGTCTGAATCGCCACGACTAATATTTATCTGAACTGCTAAACTATTGTTATTATTGTCTTTTTGACCAAATGTTTCGCGCTGTGTTTTCTCTAACCACCAACTATCAGCGCGCCAATCTCCCTTATCTCCTGCCTTTTTTATGTTTTGCAACCTGGAAGCTACAGCATCGCTCTCTGCTGCGCTACACTCAGAACCAAACTCCTTGTCCCCTTCCATCCATCGATTTAACGTACTCAATGAAATCCCAGAACTTCTTGCTGCATGAACTCTAGGAACACCTTGTCTTAGTAAACTAAGTAAACTGTGCCTTCTTTCAGGAGTATCCTTATCAAACTTTTGGGTTGCAGTCTTAACATATTGCATTTGTGCAACCGCTCTTGGACTAGGTTGCAGTTGCATTCCTGTTTTCTTTTCAGCAATCGATCTCGCTTTAGTTACGCTTTTGGTAAAATGTTTCCATCCATATTTTCGAGCGCGTTTATCAATAGCTTGCCTGGATACATCAAAATCTTTCGCAATAGTAAAAGTAGATTCACCATTTTTGACACGATATTCAATGGTTTCCCAATCAACATTTGTGGGTTGGTAGTTTCGCATTTTAGGAGGATTGCATAGTTGTGCTAATTTTAGAAATTAAGGTAGTCGATTTTGTCGAATCTGTCTATAAAAAAATTTAATTTATTTTTTCTGCTATTGTCATAATTGCTTCTTGCCATCGATATTTCGCTGTATCTTTGGAACAGCCAGCGACTGCAGCAATTTTACGCCAGGAATATTTTTTTGCTCTAGCCCAGATTAATCTACGTTGTTCGATACTACAATGGATTAACCAATATAAACTTTGATCTGCACGATCAATTTGTTCAGGTGATGGTTTGGGTCTACTAATGGTATAGACATTATATCCATAAGCAAGACCTGGATCGGTTTTAAATAAAGGCCAGGCATTCATTTTTTGTTTTCTAATTGGTGTAGGCAAGCGTTCAATGACATCAAAACATTCTTCAAAGCGTTCTTCAATTTCTAATAAACGATTTGTATAATCCGAAATATTGGATAGTGCATTCATTCTAATTCTCTTAATAAATGTGTTGGGACTTTGGTTAAAGGATGATCTGGCGGCATTCCCCAACTATGTTCGAGCCAGCTACCATCTGTTTTCCAGGATTTTAGCCGCGCCTTCCATAGCGATACAAGCGGATCAAAAAAATCTTTCTGATGAGCAACAATGACATTACCTATAATTTTGTGCAGATAATCGGATATATCGCCCTGCACATTTTGATGATAGGCACTTTTTATTGCATTAAGGATAAACATATCACGTTCCTGTTTCTTCTTTATGCCCTGCTGTCCAAGTTTTGCATATAAACCAGAAATAATCTTCCCACTACGCTCGATGCTTGTGATTTGCCCTAACCATTGTTTGTAAAACTCGTACTCCTTAATAGACTCTTTTTTACCCTCTGAAGTGCCATTATTATTTATAATAATGGGTTCTTTGTATAATTCCTTTGTAGCGTCCCTATTTGAGGGACGGTAGCCGTCCCTGTTTTCGATACGGTCTTCATTTGAGGGACGGCTCAAATCATACACAAAATAATCATAATATTGGACGTTTCCAACAAGACTTGTGGGTTGTTTTAAAACATAACCAAAAGCAATTAAATTACTCAATACATCATACCCTTTATTCTTTCCCCAACCAAAACGCTTGCGTATATCGCCCATAGATAAGCGCCAGTTCGCAGGTTTACTTAATAAGTAGGTCAACATAGCTAAAGCATCTGCATTTAACCTGGAGTCATTTAAAAGATCATTAGGATAAATGGTAAAATTTTCTTTTATAGTGCTGCGATTAATGAATTGATCGGTCATATTATTTTTTCTTATCCACTTCTTTTGTGTCATTGACCAACACGCCACAAACTTTACAAAGGCGAACTAATTTTGTTTTACTGTTTTCTAAAATTGTTAATCTGCTTTCACATTTAAAACAAAGATTTTGCTTTAACAAAAAATCCCATTTCTTATCTATTTCAAACACTTTCGTCATATTCTTTACCTTTTAATAAAACTTGTTTTGATGCCTTTTCCATGACCTCTAAAGCAAATTCCATATAATATTTTTTGCTCATTTCCATAAATGCCTGACGATCTCCAATCTTAACGAGCAGGCCATTAAAATATGGAACAACCAGGATTGGATGATATTCGTTTTGTGGTTTGTCATTCATGGATCAACATGATTCAGATGCGTCATTTGATTGTTTTATTTTTATAATATTGCCTAGCGCTTCATAAAATTTTTCTGCACAACTACTGCAAAGCATTTTATTTTCTGAAATAACAATCTCTGCTGTGTCATGGCATTCAAAGCATTGCTCAACTTTCATTGGATTGTCCTACAATTAGTTTTCCATTTATAAGGTCTAAAAAATCGCTATAATGTAAAATCGCTAAAGGTTTTTTACGATCTGCTGCAACAACCAAAGCATCAGCATCATCTTTTTCTAAATTGTCATATAAAAACTTAAAACCACTACCACGCTTTTTTGCTTCAATTGACCAATCGCCTGTCTTACTATGAATAATGACATCCGATTTAAAACCCTGCATTGAACCTGATAATGGGACACGCTTTGCTTTTAATTCATGCTGCTCTGCAATCTTTACCAACTCTAATTCAAATCGTATTCCCTTATCTCGCTGCATCTTACTCATTTAACTAAACTCACCTCTAATTCTTTCATGTGGGTCATTAAATGCTCTATTGTTTCTAATTTTGGTTTTTGCTTTCCATTTTTCCAACGCCACAAAGTTGAGTAACTTAATCCTAATTCTGCAGAAGCGCGATAAATTGAACCATATTTTGATTCAATTAAATCTATTAATATTTTTTCGTTTTTTTGCATTTTTTTTTAAACTCGCACAGTATTTGACAACTATGCAGTTATATGCGAGAACGATAAAGAGAACATATTTAGACAGTATTGGTAAAATTACTTTACCTATTTCGACAATGAGTAGTATATGACAGAAAAACAATTAAAATTTGAATTAAGAATAAAAGACAAAAATAAAGTTTCATTACAAGAATTATCAATTTCCGATGAATTATTTGTGGGTTTTGTAAAAAATAAAATCAATCACTTTGTATTAAATCAAAACAATAAAAAACTTTCAAAAATACAAAATTATTTTAACAGTTCATCTAAAAGATCAATTATTGCTTGGTTGGCATATTGGCATAAGAAAACCAACCAGGAGTTAAATATACAGCGTTCTATGGAAATATTAAAAATAACAAGGCAAGGTGTTTCCAATATTGTGCATGAATGTGCTGCTGCTGGATATTTTATTGTGAAAACAAAAGTAAATGGAAAAGAAACAACTTTTACAACAAGCGATGAATTAGACATTTTAATTGAAAATAATGTTTATGATTCTATAAATATATTTCAAAAAAATGGTTACAATAAAATGGTGAATAGTTACATAGAAACACAAGATTATATGCAAAGACACTATACATATAATAAAAAATTTTGTACGGATATATAGGTAAAGTTAAAGTTTTTGATTTTTAGTAATTATTCCTTATGATTAAAGTTTGACGATTTTAATGATAAGGATAAAAAATTATGCTAGTAGATATGGAAAAAAAGCAATTACAAAATGCACTTTTAAAGCTAGGAAACGATTTAGGTATGAGTACATCGGAACTAGCACAAACCTGCGGTATTTCAAGCAGTACATTAACAGGATTTGTGAATGGTACAGGTGATAGAGCGAATCACACATTATCAATAAGAACCATTAATAAAATTTCAAATAAATATGAGTCATTTCGTGATTTTTTAAATTTACCTGCAATGCCTTCAGATATGGTTGATATTCCTATCATTGGATATATAAATCATGTAACACAACCTTTAGCGCAGCTTTTTCCAATTGAACCTAATATGACCACAAGCATAAGAGTGTTAAAGGCTTGGGATGGATGCTTTGCAACTACAGTAAAGCATTTTGAAAAAGAAAGTGAAAGTTTTGCTTCAAATTGGATTCATGTTTGGCGGCCTGACCCTGTTGAAAATATAGAAGTAGCATTAAATTCTATATGTTTATATTTTGCTACAGAAGGGCCTAAATATTGTGGATGGTTGCGTTTGAGAGATGGTGAGTTTTATTTGCAAAATCGTAATCAGCCTCAAGGAACAATAAAACTTCCTAAAAATCCTAGAATATTTTTATCTAATTTTATAATTACAAATCGCTTAACAAATCGAAAAAGTTAAATTTTTTTGTCTTTTAATGTGCATAAACGAAAATGTGCATTAACTATTATGGCAGGCAAATTTTAACTCATCCCCCAAATGATTGATTTGCTTGCCACCAGAGGAGTAAAACATGATTGATATGTGGTATCCATCAAGAATTGACCCACAATTTTGTCCGCTTGATTGGTGGTTGGTAAAATATGTATCCAATATTAGCAGGGAGCGTTTGGAAAATGTAAATGCAAAAATGCAGGCAGGGAGTTCTGCTGAAGGATGTTTTGTAGATATTTTAAAAGGTAAGGACAAACAAGCTGCTATTAATCATTGGATTGATATTTTAGATCAGCACAAACCTTTGCACCCAAAAGATGCAGAGCAAAAATTAGTTTGCAAAAAAGCGTTTCCAGATGTTGTTGATAATTTGCTTACAATAGCAAATGAACATCATATTCAGCCCATTTTAACACAAGAATTAGTGCAAGGTAAAATGCATCAATTAAAACGACCCATTGGCGGTTATGTGGATATTACAGAGGAACATTATATTAATGAAATAAAAACAGCTTGGCCAAGTGTTATAGAAAAAAAAGATGGGTTTGGTATTAGAAAACCTACTAATTTAGCACAACCTAGAGTGTATTGGGTACGCCAGGTTGCAACCTATGCACACGCTGCTCAAAAAAAACCACGCATTTTATATGCTGATCCCTTGCGATCGATTGTCTTTGATGCAGAAAGTACGGATTATTTAAACGAACAACATATAAAAGCAGCGCGTGAAACCATGCGTGTATCAGCACGAGCAAGGGAAAATTTACTTTCCATTTCTGATAATTACAAAATGTTAGCTAGGTTTATTGCGCCTGACTTTACAACATTTATCTGGAATGACATCGACCAAAATACAATGAACGAAATTAAAGAAATATGGGGATATGAAAATGAATTATAAAGAACCAGATAGTAGAAAGATTTTTTGCACAGGAGTCGTGCAACAAGCAGCGTCAGCAGGCGTTATAAAAAACCCAGAGGATTTATATATATGGGTTGAGTGGGCTAGTATTGCCTATGATCGTTGGCTAGGCGAAAGTGCGAAAAATAAAGAATTGGCAGCTTTAGAAATTATTGAGCATGAAGCGTCAAATTGTAATTCACCTATAGACTTTGAGGGAAATCCATTTACAGGTGATCCATCCCTTAGAAATAGGTTGTATCAACATATTGGCATTACAAAAAACAGTTTTGCAGCCAAAGTTGAGCAGATTTTAAACCAAACAGAAAAAAGAATTTTAGGAGCAAAACATGATAAATAATCAAATGGATGTTTACTTTATTGAAGGTAATCGCACAAAAGGTTACAAGACAGAATATGCAACAAAGGTTGGTATAATTTGGCCACCAAACCCACAATTTGGATCAACAATGCCTAACCTGGATTTAAAATTAGTACCTTCTGGCGGCGGAATGTTGGTTGTATTGCCTAAAGGGATGAAACCAAAAGATATGGGTCAAGGGCAACCACCTATGCAACAACCACAATCACAACCACCGCAACACAATACTTATCAGCAAGCTAAAGAAAGTGGCGGACAAACAAACCCTTATTGGCAAGGTGATCCTGGCCCAAGTTCGGATGATATAAGGTAATAAAAATGACACCAAAAACTTTGGCAGTTTTAAAATTTATAAGGAATTATGTAAAAAAACATGAAATTCCGCCTACTTATAAAGAAATTAAGGAAGAAACAGAGGTTTCGCAGGGGGGTCTAAACTACATCCTACGAAACCTTGAAACTGATGGAAAAATAATACGAAAAATTGGTAGAGATAGAGGGTCGTGGCCAACTTAATATAGACTCTCCTCTATAATGTCGTTCATATTTTCAGGGTCTTTATCTATCAGATGACCATACAATTGTGTGGTGATCTGATAGCTTGAATGTCCTAGCATTTTTTGTACCCATAAAGGTGAACGATTATTTTCTCTTTGTACCTGGATAATACGACTTGCATAATAATGTCTTAAGGGATGCACACCTTTTTTCCACTCATGTTGCATATTAAGATTTTTTAATGCTTTTCGTATTCCATATTTCATTAAAGAATTATATCCAATAGGTTTTCCATCATTAAATTTTGCATCAAAAATCCAATCATTAGATTCTTTATTTGCAATCAATACTTCTAAAACCTCTTTTAGTTTTTTACCAAAGTATACTTCTCTCATTCCTGATACAGTTTTAGTACCTCTAAGAGTTCGATTATTAGACATTGCTCTTTGTACTTTAATTTTTTTTCTTGGAAAATCTATGTCAGAAACTTTAAGAGATACCGCTTCCCCTGCCCTAAGACCATTAGCACACAATAAAGTAAAACAATGATATTTAGGATGAAAATTGCTTTCTAATTCTTGTAAAAGTTTTTCAACTTGCTCTTGTGTAGGACACCAGGCTTCTTGATGAAACTGTTGTAATTTAGTTTCTTTACCCAATCGATCAGGTTCAAATTGAAATATACTACGATATTCTCTACTTTTATTATATATAAATTTTATACATCCTAAAAACTGTCCGTAAATATGATTTCTTGTTCGATTGGATAAATTACCCTTTACATCATCAATTGTTTTGCGAACAACTTGTAATAATTGCTCGTTTAAATCGACCACTAAAATTTGCTCTAAAGGTCGATTATGTATTGTCAAGGATTGTAAATGACGAACAAAACCTTGCACACTTGTTTGCCATTCTTTTGTATGGGTTGCTTTTGAATGCAAATCATACATTGCGAAAACATCTTTCATAGTTGTTTGTTCTTCAGCATTAAAAGATTTCACAAAACCAGATTCTAAAAGTTTGTTTTTAAGTTGAATCTGTGTTCTTGCTTTAACCTTTTTTTTTGATCCACTATCATTTATGTAAGCTGTCCAAAATCCTCTATCATCTTTGGTATTTGAATATGTAACTTTACTCATTTGATTTATTGTCCTTATTTTGCATTAAATCACGATTTATTTCATCAACCTCAGCTCGTATATATTCATCTACTCTTTTACTAAATTCTTTTAATACTATTCTATACAGTTCTTTACGATTACTTTCGCTGCAATTTGATGTCAACTTGATCTTTTTCATTTTATTCTCCTATTTAAGTGTTATTATCCTATAAATTTTTTAATTGCTGATTCCATTACTTTTGCTTGTTCTTCATCAAGACCTTGCTCAGATAAATCAAGATGAAAATAATCTGAAGACGTTAAAGCAATGCGTATCATTTCCATCTCTTTTTCTGTAAGTTTTATCGTTATCATTCTTTATTCTCCCTTTATTAAATTATAAACTTCAATTCTTTCTAATCTTGTTTGTTTTGTTGATACTCCGAATTTACTTTTAAAAATTGAGTGATCTTTTATTTTTCCTCTTACTTCAATTCTATCACCCTCTTTTGCACCCTCATTTTCATGGTGTAAATATTTTGAACCTTTATAAACAAATACATTTCCCTCAAAATCAATAAGATTAAAAATATAACTTTCTCCCCAATACCCATCAAAAGAAAATATTTTTTGAACAAATAAAGTTGTTGAAATATTTTCTCCAACTTCCCCTTTATGTTTGCTAATTTTTGCAAGTTGAATTTCTTTAGTTCTATAATTTTTGCGAACAGTTGAAATAGATTTTGCATCATTTCTAGGATAAGAAATTGTACCATTTCTTAATTTGATTCTTGTTTGACCACAATTTTTTCTAAAATAAAAATGCAATTCCCAAAAACCCCTTAATTTGTTTTTTGCTTGCAAATCGCAATTTTGCCCTAATTTTTCATAAAATCTTTTTTCTTTTAAAAATAATTTTTGATCTGTAACTTTACTCATTTTCAATCCTCTTTACTTCTGATTTTTTAAAAGTAAACAATTTATCTTCAAGACAATTAAATAAATCAGCATCTTCATCTTCAATCACGACTTCTGTTGGGTGAACATGAACCACAAGACCATAAATTTCTTCGTCTATAACTTTTACTCTATCTCCAACTTTTATCATTTTATTCGCTTCCTAATAAATTGCATTATTAAATATATATATTCGTTAACGCATACATTGTCAACCCAATTAATAATATCAATGAGCCTATTATCAATGGGCTTAGAAATATTATCAATGGGCTTGAAAAAATTAGGTGTCCCAGAGGTGTCCCAAAAAGGGTCATTTTTGGCATATCTGACTAGACCATGACTATACCATGTTCGTAAAATATTCGACATCACTAGGTATAAAAAAAGAAGTAAGATCAATGTCTTACTCCATTTTTGAAGCTATGCTTTGTGGTGAGCCGTAGAGGACTCGAACCTCTGACCCATTGATTAAAAGCCAATTGTCTTGAAAAATATGTCATTGTTTTTATTACCTTTTTTAGAACCATTTTTTTTTCTAGGACACTAAATTAACTAATAAATTACTAAATTTGTAAATGTCTGTCTAGTGTCCCACCATTTTTTTGCTTGGTGTCTTTTTTTATATTGTCAATGGGCTTAAAATAACGCACATTTACGCAAATGTTTTTGCATAACTAGGTCTTTTACCTGTCCTTTTTTTAGATTCTGCTGTGCGTTTTCTTGATACAGCAGATCGTTTTTGTGCAGCACTCATGCGACTAGCTACAGATGCAGGAACACATTTTGGGTAGCCACGTTTCTCACCTTTTCTGCGACCACACTTTGGATGCTTACCATCTTTTTTTGCAGATATGTCTACCCAATTTTGTTTAAACCATTTTGTTAATCCACCACTAGGTTTTGCCACTTTATTTCTTTCTTTTCTTTGTAGGTGCTGTACGATACCCACCACCCATTTTTTTATACTCCTGGACAATTTGCCCTGAAGCATAAGCGCTTGGAAAAACCTTTACTCTAGCTTTAACTTTTGCTTTTGCTCTAGCGTATTTTTTTGGATCAGTTGGTACTGCTCTTGCCATTAGTAAGACATCCTTTTCATTTTTTTCTTTTTAACTTTTTTTACAGCAGTCATTAATTTTTTAGATTTTTTAGGCTTCATTTTTTTTCCATTCATACCTGGCATATTGCTCTCCATTTATAATTTAACAATCCCATTTTCTAAGGGCTTTATTGATCCTAGAATTAGGATCATTACGAGTTTTTGCACTCGTAAGCTTTTTCTTCATGCCACTCATTCGCGCACAAAAAGATTTTCTTCTAGCAGCAGATTTAGGGCTTTTTTTAGCCTGTTTTGCACTCACAGGTCTTTTTAAATTCATGCCTTTTGATTTTGCGTATCTTCGACCTGCTGCTGATAAACCACCTGTTTTGGATTTATGCTTTGCTTTAAATGTAATTTTTTTTCTAGCCATCATCCAATCCACTAACAATCGCAATTAATCGATCTGCTCGATTGGTTGTCTGTCCATACCATTTACTTTGTTTCATCTGCGCTGCCATTTCTTTGTAATTTTTTGCATCTAATGCAGCACGCATTTTTTTAAATTTAGACAATCCCTTTTTACCAAGCTGAAAACACATATTTGTCAGCACAATTTGGATGTCTGGTGCATAATCCGCCCAATTATCACCAAAAAGATCAATACAATCCTCTACAGTTCTGTCAAAATCTTCGTTAAATAACTCCTGAACGCGAACATGGGATATTTTAGAACCAACCTTTAAATTATACTCTGGCTCACCCTTAAGGCATTTATGGCCTATACCTACAGTTTTGTAATTTTCTGTGCAAGTATAGACCTCGTTTTTTACGCCCTCGTCATTTATGATGCTTTCTTTAGCTAAAACAGTAGTTTCTAATTTCATCGCTTTCTTACCTCAGCCACGCGACCATCTAATAATGAATCGTATTTAATTGTTATTTTTTTGGGTTTCCAAAGTCTGCTTGCAATCACTTTGCGTCTTTGTTTTTTTAGTGATGCTCTTTGTTTCAATGATAAATTATTTATTTTTTACCTTTAAATTTATCAACGCCTTTTAATCCTAGCGCTGATAAAATAACTGCTATGACTAAATACTGATACCATTCTGGCAATTCATTTAATCGATCAAAACCATTTTTAACTATATCTTCCATTCCTGGAATAAAAACTAAACATACAGGCAATAATACAACTATTGTTGCAATTTCATCCTTAATGCTTGATTTTGTAGATTCTGCCATTATCAGCTCCCATTTACTGTCATGGGTAGCAGCAGTTTTAAGAATATCGGATTTTGCTTTAGCTTCCGCTTTTGCAATTTCTGATTTATTTTTTTGTTTTTCTATTTGACCTTCTACAAGTGTTGATCCCAAATTTAAAAGTGGTGTTAAAAATTGTAACATTATGTAACCTCATAACCTGTTTTGCAGTAATATAAAACATCTCGATATGGCGGTTTTACGATGACTTTAAAATCTTGTAGCATTTCAAAAACTCTTTTCTGACAATCTTGCTTTGTGTCATAAGGCCCATAAGCATCCTCTATTACAAAACAATCTGCGCTTGCAAGTTTACAAACAACTAATATTGCTTTGAACATTATTTTCTTTGAATCCAGGCATTTGTTCCAAAAAATGCAGCGACAATACCTGCACCAGAAATGTAAAATAAATCTGAAACCCTAATTAGTTGTTCTACGCGATTGTCTGAAACGAATGGCATAAATAATGCTGCAGTATAAAGTGCCATTGCAAACAATGTCCAAGCCGCCATTCTACGTTGCGCCCTACCTTTTCTTAGTTCATGTTCTAATTTTTTTATTTCAGAAACATGGGCTAGCTCTTGGTCAGTTACTACGCCATCACCATCTTCGTCATATTCATTATATTTTGAATCATTTTCTAATTTTTTTTGGGTCATTCTATATTTACTGTGGGTAATGATAGGTTTTGTGAAAGATTACCTGTAAAAGCATTTATAGCTTCTGCTAGTTCACCATCCTTACCAGGCAATGCTGCGAGTTTTCCAAGCTGCACAGCTAATGGATTAACACCTTTGTTGGCTACTTGTGCTGTAGATTTTAACCACCTAATAAATTTAGGGCTTGTCATTAGTTTTGCAGCAAATCTTGGTGCTAAAACTGTCGCTCCTACTGCTGTTCCTGCGACTGGCTGACCTGTAAGAAACAAACCACCTGACGAAAGTATAGATGTTACATTAGCAAATCCAATATTAATAAGGCCAGTCCTTGAAGGATTATTTAGCAAGCGTCTTTCATCAACTGTTCTTAAAACCCTAACAAGACTATCTATTTCTTTAGCAATATCTTTTTGTCTTGGTCTGTTAAATAATACTTTTTTTACGCTTGTGTCTAATTTATCCCACTCATTTAAAAATGTTGTAGGCGACCAACCAGAATTAGGATCAGCTTTGTTATAACCTAATCTTGAAAATATAGTTGATGAAACAGCCTCTCTTTCTGGGTTAGTAAGTGTTTTAAAAACCTCTCTGATTCTTTGACTTCCTTGTTTACCACCTTGCATAGCAAAAGTAAAAACCTGTGAATCAAGCGCTTTGTTTTGGATACTTTCAATGGTTTTTTCTACACCACCTGTTTTTTTAGATACAAATTTATTGTATTGATCGGCCTTTTTTAACAACTTACTAGCTTGAGGGTTTACTGCATCTACAGATGAAAATATATCTTTTGATAAAGCGCCATAAATTGCATTTAACTTGCCATCACCTGTTGATTCAATTTTTATTTTTCCTGGTGTAGCAGGGCCAATAATTTTACCTATTTCTGTTCTGATTTGTCTTGCTACATTTAAAGGCACAGATCCATCAGTAGCATCTTTTAGCAAATTATTTATTTTATCTAATGATGGTTTGTATATGTTTTTCAATGTATTAGGAGCAGAGGCTAACTCGTTTTCTAAATTTGCTTTTAATATTCTAATATTATTTAAACTGACTTTAGCATTCCCTGCTGCATCAAAAGCTGCTCCATATAAAATTTCTTTTTTATTCTGTATTTTATCAAAATAGTTTTTTGATCCAGTTTTAATTATTGTACCAACGTCTTGAATACTTGGTGCAGCATCTCCTAAATCTTTTGTGATTTTGCCAACTACATTTTGTAATTGTTTTTGTAATTTATCTCTTGATGCACCAATAATATCTGCAGCAAATATATTGCCACCTAAAACTTCCTCAACATTTGCAACACCTCTGCTCCCTGTTAATGTGGCAACAGTTGGCTGTACTCCAATTTTATCAAAATCTCTTGCTCTTTGACTTGGACTAATACCGCTTAATCTTTGAGCGCCTTTTTGTATTGCTGTTTTTACACCTCTTACAGCGGAGTCAGCTAATTTACCACCTACGGCTTCCATGCCTATGTTCTCACCTGCTCTAATTAAATTTTGTGCTAATGGTCTTTCAACACGACCAGGAGTTAGAGCGTCTTGTACTACATCATATAATTGACCACCCATCTCACTTCCCATAGCAACGCCAATAGGAGTTGTAGCAACACCTGGAGATGTTACAGCACCACCAATAATACCACCTACTCCACTTGCAAATTCTCTACCTACACTTGGTATATCTCCAAAATCAAGTCCTGGCGGATTATATACAGTTAAATTGTCATTTTTATCTAAAAAGAAAAGATTATCTGCGCCGTATTTATTTTCAATATCAAGGTTAGGATTTGCTTTTTGCAAATCTTGTGCAGTATAAACCTTTGGATAATATCTTTCTAATATAGATTTTCTTTGATTGTCAGGTGCATTACCTACGGCTGCCCTTATTGCAAATGATGCGCCGCTTTCATTTATAGATACCTTTTTTGCCATTATATATCCTAGTCAGGTAGATTGATTTTGTTGCTAGTTGTGTTTTCATTACTTTTTTTCAAGTAATCATTAACATCTATCTTTGTTAAATTTTCTATTTTTCGACCTTGTTTAAAAGCATTTATGTTAGTTCCTAGTTCAATAATTAATCTTTCAATATTAGCGCGAACTGTACTTCCTCTTGTTGTTATACCTGGAACAACTTGGCTTAAATAAAGATCAATTTCTTCTTGATTTGCTGTTGCTCCTGTTCTTTTTCTAAGTCTAAGGTCAACTAAATTTTGTATTGCATTATATAATCTTTGTGCATCACCACTTGTAGACCTACCCATTGATGATCCAGAAAGAACTGCTACACCTTGATTATACTCTCCACCCTGCAAATCACCATCAAACATAATATCTATGATTGTTTTTATATCATTTGACGCTGATGCAGCATCTGATACAAAAGATGCTTCTTGTTCAGTCAATTTAGCCTGTTTTGTAACTATTGGTTCTTTAGCAATAGGTTCTTTAACTTGATTTTCATTACCATTTAGAATTGTATTTAAATCAATACCAGGTATTTGTAATACTTCTGTATTACCTGTAGTTGGATTTATTCTATTCAAATTTGTTGGTTTTCCTAAAATAGCAGCTAAACCCTTAAGTTCTTGGTTTTCTGCATTTGTTCTATTGGGTTTGCCAGATAGTTCTATTGCTCGGTTCAGCATATTTGCCGAACTACCCATGCTACCTGTTTGTGAGCCGCTTATGTTTTTAATTGACCCACTTATAGATCCTTGTTGATAAACCTGACCTCTGCTTGTATCAAGTCCTCGTGCATTCGCTTGTTCTTTTGATAAGGTTCTAAATGTTTCAGTAGGTTTTGTAGTTGCTTTTGTAGCTTCTGTAGATATTGCTATTGGCAATGCTTGTTCTGGAAACTGTCGTGCAAAATTAGCAAGAATAGGAGTTGAACTCATATCAATTCCGCTTAAAGCATTTGCTAATTGATTTTGATATTTGTCCTCTCGATCCGCTAAACGATCTCCTGCTTGTCTTTGTAAATATGCGCCTACTAATGCCTGTGATAATCTTCCTAGCCCTTGTAATGGTGTTCTAACAGGTGCTGTTGATAGGCCCTGTTGCATTAATTGTTGCCCTAAAATTCTTGATGGATCAGTTTGAAAACTTGGCATAAGTTGTTGAAAACGCATAGAAGGTTGCCTTCTTCTAGCCATAAGCGCTTGTGCAAGTGTGTTTACCATTTTTTACCTCAATAAATATGCTGATCCAAGACTACCTGCTAATCCAAATAATCCGCCTAAATTAGATGCTTGATTTGCCATTGCTTGATTATAAGCATTGTTGGCAGCATTTTGACTTATTCCAAAAGAACCTGTTACATCTACACCAGCAGGTGCAAAGAAATTAGGTTGTCGTATTTGTGGGCCACCTAATAATGCCGCTAATTCATTAAAAGCTAAGTTTCTTGTTGCTAATCGCTCCTGGATTTCTCTTTGCCTTCTTTGATTTGCAAGTTGATTTGATAATAATTGATCTGCGATTTGCTGTTGTCTTGCAGCATTTTGCAAACTTACATTTGCGGCTTGTTGACCAAACTGTTGTCCTTGTGCTGCTAAGCCAAATTCACCTGCCGCAGCTCTTTCACCAAACAACTGTCCTCTAGCTTGTCTTTGTTGACCAAATACACGATCTGCTTCTTGTCCTGCTGCTAAAGTTGCCTGTTGTGCTAAGCGTTGTTGTTGTTCGCCTTGCTGAGTTTCTAACCGATTGATTGCATCGTTATATGCTTCAGATGTTATAGGTATTCCACGATTTGCAAGATTTTGTTGTAAATCCTCTCTTTGTCTAGCAAACTCAGGCGCTAACAAACCCATCTGTCTATTAAATAATGTTTGCTCAATATTGCTTCTTAATGCAACAGGATCATTAGATAACTCAGGCAAACCCTGTGTATCTAATCCTGTAGGTTGCTGAATATCAGATGTAATATTTTGTTGAAATTGTTGTAAATTTTGTGTTGGGTCAATGTCTTGCGCTTGACTTATACCTGCTAATGAAGGTGCAGATTGAAATGGGTTTGCCATTTGTTGTTCTGCCACAGGGTCGGATATTGTGCCTGCTAAATTTGGGCTAGGTCTAGGAACTGCTTGTGGTTGCCCTTTTGCACCTGACATAGCAGGCATACCTGGTTGAATACGATCAAATGCTAAATTACCTAATCCTAAACCTACACCTTCTTGAATTGCCTGTAACTGTGTTTGAAAAGGTGTTTGCTCTGTAAATGCAGCAGATTGCACATTTTCACCCTCTGGAGGTCTGCCTTGCACAAACTGACCTTGATCGCCTACATATCCAAACAATAAATTACCAGCAGGCGTAAACTGTGTAATTCTATTTTGATCTGCCTGTGCTTGTATTAGGGCATTAGGGTCTGGTACTGGCGGTGCAGATGGTCTTGATTTTCCCATGTTTTTATTTCCTATATAAATTTACACTCATTTTTAAGCATTCCCCATAGAATGCCATCGCTTTTATCAAACAATCCACGCAACCTACCTTCTTTAGTAAATCCTAATTGTTTGTTCATTTTCATTGCTTTTGCATTATCCTCTGCACATAGCACCAACATTCGATTAACTTTTAATTGAATAAATGGATAAGAAAATAATGCTCTTAATATGGGTTTTGTAGCCCAAAACTTTGATATACTCGCAATACTTGCTTCAATTTGATTACCTCTAAAATCATGGTAAACAACCGCAGCAATCAGCTTATCATGCCGCATCACACCCAAAGCTTGTCCTGGTGAAAACCCTTGTTTTATCTCTAAAATATTTGCAACCCATTTTTGCAGGTGCTGATCTTTAGAGTCGATTATAATTTGGTTCATCAAACAATGCGTTTGCTGTAGCAATTAAAAAGGTAACTAAAAGAGCGACTATTAAAACTACACCAAAAAAAACCATTGATCCTATTTTAACAGTTTCAACTAATTCATGGTGTTTTCGTATGCGTTCTTTTTTTATTTTTTCTTGTTCAATTCGTATTTGCTCTTTTTCTTTAGCGTGAGCTTCTACTATCTCTTGGAAAAAACCAGGATAAAAACGAGTGTCAAGCATAAAACGCAGCTCATCGCGTTGCTCTTTCATCAGTTGTTTTTGTATTTTTAAATCTGCGTGTTTTTTAAAACCAAGCTGCTCACTTACACTTACACTACTTGATTTGGACATTTCTTTGTTTATAAAATCCTCAGCCTGCAAAAAATCTGTTACAGATTTGCTAATGCTTTGGACATCTGAAATACCTTCTTTTGCTGATTTTACAAATTCAAATGCACCTTTTGCCGCAGTAACAGCAGCAATAATTGTTGTAATTGGCTCTGGCATTAACCTTCTAATGCTTTAATTCTTTTTTCATAGTCTGCACATTTAGCAGAGAGTTCTTTTATACCAGCTACTAATAATGGGATAACTCCTTGATATTCTAATTGATAATATGTATTGCTAGTTTCATTTCCATCATTGTTTATTTCTGGCACTTCACTAACTACGTCTGGAAAGTTATTAAGAAAATCTTGTGCAATTAAAAATGACCTACGAACATCATCTTTATCACCATCTCTTTTTGTACCTTTTGCAATTTTTACATCACCAACATCTTTTCCATCTGGTACTTGACCATCATCTTTTTCTTCTTGTGTATATAAAACATCTGATTCATAAGTTTTTGTTACTTTATATTTACCAATAACAGCTCGTAATTTATTTATTTTTTCTTCTGCATTAGTAATATTTTCAATTATATCTTTTTTTCGTTCATCTGAAACTGAACCGAAGCTATTTCCATCGTGTGCAAGACTTACACCATTAGCACCATTGATTATAAAAAATTGATGACTTGAATTTGATGAAATCAAAGCTGTATCAGCATCACTAGAATTAGATTTAATTCTAACTTCAGGAGCAGCAGAACCTGTAACATTTAAACTTACCTGTGTTCCTCCAAATTGACCACTCTTATCAGGTGCTGTTGTTCCAACTCCAACGTGTTCACCAGTAACAACTAATCTGGCAGCACCCTCACTTAATAATTTTATGCCACCACTATTTCCTGTAGCAGAACCAATATTTATATTGTCTGGGTCATATATCCATGCTTCACCTGCACTTGCTCCATGTGCATTATAACTTGAGCCTAATTTACTAATTTGTAATGTTTTGCTGTTTTCTGCATTTGTTATATCTATTCCAATCGCTGTTGCATTACTTCCCTCAACATCTAAAACATTTCCAGGAGAGGTTGTGCCAATTCCCACATTTCCATTTGATTTAATTGTCATTTTTGTTGTGGCTGTTTCACTAGCACCTGTCATAAAATCTAGTGATGTTGCATTGGAACTAGAACTAAAATCACCCTCTGAGCGTGCTTGTATGCTTGCTGCAACTAATTGTGCATCACCTGTACTACTTTCATCTGGAGCAACAAAACTTACAACTCCTAATTTGTCGTCTGCGGCAATATCGTTATCACCTGCCGCTAATAATAATGTTGGAAATTTGTCATCACCACTAGCAGCGTGTTTTAAAGTAAGCCCAGAATCTGCAACATGGGTAAGTGTAATTTCATTATCATCACCAAAAGACACTACAGCGCCATCTGCTAAAAATAAATCAGAGAATTGTAATGAACTTGTACCTAAAGCAGCACCATCTTGTGCATCAGGAACAAATGAGGTTTCTGCTGTAAAAGTATTTGTTCTAATCCCTGATGTACCATTATCAATTGCACCAAATCCACTTGTAATTGAACCTGAATCTAATGCACCTGTTGTTACAATGCTTGAACTTCCTGCAGCAGCAGAAGCGCCTATGTCTGATAAAACCTCTGACGTACTACGACTTTCTAAACCATTCGCTGTAAAACGTGCATATTCATCATCAGCAACCGATGCACTATCTATTTTTACTGCATTTGTATTAGAGATACCGAAAGTTAATGAAGCCTGACCGCCTATATCAGATAACACCTCTGCTGCACTTCGACCTTCAATGCTTGTGCCATCTACTTTTAGAAAATCATTGTCTGCTATACCACTTGTTGCAACAAGTACATTTCCATTACTAATACCTGTAGATAGGGTTGCTGTTGTTGTAATTGCGCTTCCATTTAAGGTCATTGCATCCGCTTCGAGCGTTCCATCTATATCTGCGTTTCCTGAAATATCTAGGCTTGCTCCATCAATTTCTGAAGCAACTGTTAGATTTCCTGCTACTGTCATTGTTGAATTGGTTACTGTAGCATTTGGCGCAATCGTTAAATGTGTAACATAAGTGCCTGCTGAAGCAATATCGTTTCCAAATGTAATTGTACCGCCATCTGCAACATTTAATTTCCATTCATCGCCTGCATCATCGCCCTGATCTGATTTTAAGACTATACCTAATGCAGCACCTTCAACATTAGCTGCTATCTCTAAACTATCGTTTGTGGTTTCGTCATATTGAACAGTTATGTCTGAATTTGTACCAAAGGTAATAGTTTTATTGTCTGGGATTGTTATTCCTTCAGCAAATGGTATTGCTGCAGTACAAGTCTGTGTCCCATCTTTTAAAATGGTTGTTGTTAATGCTGTTGCGATACCATCCATTTCAGCATCCATACGCGCTGCCTGGATTTTTATTCCATTATCTCGGTCATCTGTAAAATCGTGAACCCTTGAAAATGTGCCACTACTAAAAGGCATTAGATCGGCCCTCCTGGTATAAATTGAAAATTACTTGATAAAATGCTAATAACTTGTGTGGTCGTTGCCACTTTGATTCTTAAAGATGCAGAACGACCTAATCGCCCAACAACTTTTCTTTTTTGCACAATACCTGATCCTGTGGTATCCGCCCAAAAATCCTCATCCCATGTTGCTGTATCCCATGCAGCTAATTCCGATACAAACGAACTTGTTGATAAATTCAAACCGCTTGGCGCTTGTTGATCCACAGCAACGCCAAAATCAAAGTTTATATCACCTAATGCTTCTAACATAGGTGCAACACTTGTAAAACGCTTGACGGATGCTCTGTCGCCAAAATAATTGTAAGCAAAACTTAAATCTGCGGTAATATTAGCAGTTAAATCTGCTGTTCCGCCAACTTTGTAAACTTTACCGCCTTCTGTGCCAAAATAGGTATCACCATTAAAATTAGCAAAAACTGTCGCAGGAATATTTTGAAACAAAGACCAGGCTCTTGTGATTGGATTAAAAATATGTTGATTGTAGGCGTCTGTGCTATCACCTGTTGGATGATTAAAATATAGTTTGCTACCATCTGCTGCTAAATGTATTTGCCAACCCTTACTTGTTGATGTTTTGGCAACTGCAGCAATGACTGTACCTCTTATTTTTTCTGATATTGCTGCTGCTTTATTGCCTGCAAGGTCTTGTCTAAATACTTGAGATAATGGCAAATATCCTTCTCTGGTAATTACAATTAAATCACCGCCTAATTTTGCCATACCGCGCTTTTCATTGACAGGTTCAGCAATACGAAATGTACCATTCAAAGAAAAGTCAGAGCTAGGATTGCTACCTGAATAAACCAATACTTCACCGCTTGACATCATTAATACTAATAAGTCGTCAACACCCTCGCCGCCATCTATTGATAATGTGCCAATTTGAATTAGATTGCCGCCAAGTGTAGAAACCAAACCTACAGGAAATTTAGTAAAGTTTCCTGCATGGGTATCGACTGTCGCTGAGTAATAAAAGTTTTGATCTGATCCTGTAAAATAATAAACTCTATTCTTAAAAACATGGACACCAGTTAGATTATTGCTTGATACAGAGTCTGATAAAGTAATTGTTAAATCACTTGCACTTGATCCATTCCAGGAAAACGGCGCATTAGCACCACTAGGCACAACTAAAGTTAAATTATTAAATTCAGCCGTTTCTGCCCTTCCATTTGCTAAACCTGTTTTTTTACTTACAGCAGAACCAGAATCAATTTGATATAAAACACCATCTGACCCAATTGCTAATAATTGTCGATTTGATCCTGCATGATGCTCAAAAAGTGTTTCTACATCTCCTGTACCAATACCTGTGCAAAAACTGCTATAACCTTCACGAATGGTAACTTTTTCAACTGTTGGAAACCAATTTGACAAAACAATAGCATCAGTTGCAGGCATTGCATCTAAACTATCCCTTGAGTTTAAACCACCAATAGGTGCAGGGATTGAGGCTGATCTAACTGTAACAGCGTTTGCTGATCGCATGGCTTGTAACATTATGTTCCGTATCCACTATCAGGTAGGTTGTAAGAATAAGGATTGACTAATAACCTTCTTGTATCATCCATTGTAAGGATTGGCGCACCACCAGATCGAGCAATTGCTTGCCTAAGTTCCATCTGATATTGCCTAAAATCCTCTGCATAATCTAATCCATGCATTTGACGAAAACGCCAGGTTACTCCCATTTCAATTAATGTTTCATCCAAAATGCCTGTGTCTGTATCAACAGTAAATGCTGCCTGTGATGTTCCGTCTGTCTTTTGATTCCAATGGCTGCTTACATATTCAAAACCAATTGTTTCTGTAGATGTAGGAGTTGGTGTTATATCAAACTTTAAGGCATTACTGCTTGCTTTTAATCGAAACTTTTGCGTTATACCAACTGTTGCAACGCCATGCTGATCTAATTGATATGCTTGTGGTGTAATTGGCCCTGTCATTTGATCTTTGTCTGTCCGATTATATGCTGTGCTTGATACAAACCGATCAAAGTCTGATGGCAAAGAATAACTGCTTGTGCCGCTAGAGGTTGAAAATGTATGCTCTTTTAGCAAAATAGGCCAATTTGTAGCACGCATTAATTGCTTACCCTCGCGTTGGCATAAGGCTAATAATTGTCTAGCGGTTGGTGAGGTATTGCCAATAATAGTGGATTCTCGCTCGAACCCTACAAAATCAGCTACGCTCTGTGTTATCGTCAGAAGGCTCATTTTTTTTCACAACTGTTAGTTTTATAGGTTTTTCATTTGTTTTCTTAGGCATTGCTTTCATGTGCAATTCTGCAATTCTTTGTAACTCAATGTAAGCATCGCCTAGATTTCTTAATTTTGCTTCTTCAGCGACAGCTAATTCTTCGCAACTTTCAATACCTGCTAATTCTAATTCTGTCCTTCTTGGTTCTGTCATTCCAGGTAATTCTGATAAATGCGTTCCCTTTACCTTTTTTTTCTTTTTGCTTTTTAAATATTCCTGCCATTGACTAGGAAATCTTTGCAAATCCTCTGGTCTTGCAGGGCCTTCCCAAATATCCCTTACACCAGGATTTGAAATACGGCAAAAATCTTTCATTTGTCCGTTTAATTCTCTTTCAAAAAATACTGCTTTGGTCATTCAATACTCCAATAAAAAGGGTAGAGTTTCCCCTACCCTTATAAGTTTTACAGGGGAAACATACAGATAATTTCTTTATCTGAAATATCGCCTGCTATTGCACAAACATTATCCGTAACATCTGCTGATACATCTAAAGTGCCGTCTGCTGCTCCTGTGGGTGTGAGCGGATCTCCGTCTGCACCGGCCGTAAGACTTATCGTCAAAGTGGCTGCTCCAGAAACCTGAAACCAACCATATTGTCCATCTGTCATTACAGCTTGGATAACTCCTGCACCTACCTCTACTGAGTCAGATAAATCAGAAGTAACCTTAAATGTTTTATATCCGTCTAATGTGTAATAATATGCAACCTCACCTGCTACTGCGGCAGCGCCTGCAGAGCCTGTGTCATATTGTAGATACTTATAGATACGCGTTCCATTTGTATCATCAATGATTGCACCCAATTGTCCTAGCTGAAATTCAGGGGTATCGTGAACCTCAGTTGGGGTAATCCCCATTACTGCTGCTATTGCCATAACAACTTCCTTTCTTTTAAGTTATGTATGAATAACGCCTTGTAAGGCTCTGTTACTACAAGTTAAATTTCCACTCCAAAACATAGGAGTAACCATTGCGTCTTGGTTTACTGACATCTTGGCTTCACCTGGCACAAAATCCCTTCCTTCAGCTACCTCTAATCTTAGGTAATCTGTATTTAAAAAGTACATTCTGTTGGTGTTACAAGCGCTATCAAAAACCACATCAGAATTTAGGTATTGCACAGATGTAAAACCTGATTTTGCTAAATCGTCTGATGTTATTCTTTGAATTGCCTGTAAGCTGCCTAAAAATGCCTTGTAAGCATTAGTGCCTGCCATAACCAAGTCAGGCGAGTCTGCACCTCTAACAAGCTGTAGATAGATGTTATTCATATCTGCCTGCACATTAGAAGTTGAAAAAGCAGAACTTGTTGCAGTTGTTTGAACATTTTGAAAAAAAGTAAATGTAGAACTATTGATTCCACCTACTGTTCCTGTTCCTGCATCTGCTACAAGTAACTGTAAACCGCCAATTTCTTTTCCGCTTGATCCTGTGCCATCTGAATAAATTGATGTTGAAAGTGTATTCATCATCGACTTTTCTAGAACACCAATTCTTGCTTCAAGTAAATTGATAATCGCTTGTTCACCACTATTTTTTATCTGCTCTAAACCAGATATAGTTACATTACCTGCTAGCTGTTTGTAATCAAAAACGGCAGCACTAAGTACATCTGCAGGTGAAACATCTAAGGTTTCATACCCTGAATAAAACTGTACTGTGCCATTCTCAGCATACTCAAGTTCGCGCACTATATCTCGACCTGTAACAGTTGTTTGGTTGCCATTCTCACGCAATCTACGCAATAAGGCGTTGTGATTAGTAACATTGTCAGCTAACGCTCTTGATCTATTTCTAAGAGTGGTAGTAACAATTTCTGATAGATTTGGACTAGCCATATCTAACTCCTTCCATTTTTAAGTTGATTCATTGATTGTAAAATTGTTTCTCTAAGACTCATTTTACCTGGAAGCGTTACATCGGATGGCGTTGTACTGCCTTTTACATTTGACCTTGTTACTACTTTTGCTTTTTTTACCGCTTCTTTTTTAACCTGGTTTTGATTTCGGCTTTTTGCATACTGATCCATCATTCCTTGTCGTAAGGAAGGGTCTGAATATACAGCCATATCATAAGCGGTTGCCATATCTTTAGCGTTGCCATTTTGAATTAAAGTACCCATTACATTTCGTACTTGATCGAAATGTGGATGCTTTAAATTACCATTGGCATCTTTTTCCTGAGCAAATTGGTCAATTGCCTGCTGAGTGTTAGCCTGCACGCTTTGTTGTTGCTGAGTTTGTTGGTTTTGTATAAAAGCAGTAAGCTGAGAAACCTGGTTCTGCAACTGCTGTACTTGTGGGTCTGCAGGTTCATCATCTATAGATGGGTCATTAACGACTTCTGATAGATTGACACCATAAGTTTTTGCCAACCATTTAATGCCTTCCAATGGATTGTTTACCAATACATCTTGCGCAGCAAATAGTTGTTTTATTGCTCCCACTTCATCTATTCCTGCCAATTCTAATTGTTGTTGTCTTGGCATGAAAATCTTGTCAATTTCTTCGTTTCGTTTGCGATATTTAGCAATATTCTGTGTTTTTTTCGTATGGTCTGCTTCCATCGCGCGATACCTTGTCATAAAGGTATTTTGTATTTGTGGTGTCCAGGAATTAAAATCATCAGCCATATCTTTTGGCCAATGTGCAGGAGCAGTTAATTGCTCTAATTCTGTTTCTTCCTGGTCTTTTGTTTCTTCTTGTTCCTGTGGTTGATCGGTTTCATTTTCTGCAGTTTCATCGGATTCTGGTTGCTCCGCCTGCGGTTGGTCAGGGTTAGGTATCTCTGCATCTGTATCAACCTTTTCTTCTTGTGGATTTAATTCCTGCAAAGACCTCGCAATTGTTTCTGATATTGTTTCTGGCTTTGCTGATTCTGATGCTTGCGGTGTATTTACGACCTCTGCATCTGGAGTGCTATCAAGCTGTGTATTATCTGTCATTTTAATAAATGGTTTTGTTCATTCCCTATTTCTATAAAGTTATGTTTTCGCAAAAATTCACGATGCTCTGACCGACTGGAAATCCATTTTCGATCTTTCATGTTTTGATATGGCTCTATATCGCGCATTATCATTACATCCTTGTTTGGTGATGCTTTAGATTTCTCTACTAACTCACCATTTCTAATTACATAAGTTGTCATCCTCTTAGTATCCTTACCGCTTGTTCGCGCATGGCTTGATCCATTTTTCGTCTAGGTTTGTTAAACTGTCCTAAACCTTGCATTAACTCTGGTAAAACCTTGTTTAAAACCATTGCAAGAGGTGAATCCAATGCTTCCCTTATCATTTCTTTTTCTTGCTCTGGTAATGCTTCATAACGCTTTTGCGCTTGTTCCATATCTATGTTCATGTTCTAAAATCCAATGGGTTGCCAAACATTCCTATATTTTGAGCTGCTTGTGTGGGTTGTGTAAGATTTCTTGAGCGTAATAAATCCACTAAGGTATTTTGTGAATATCCATAAGGCCGATATAAATTACCTTGTCCACTATATAAAAAGAATGGGTCTTGCAATACATCGGTTGCCAATGTGCTAGATATTTG
>CERF01037136.1_pt1 | contig 30356 bp, 40 predicted proteins | sample 530961 | NCBI WGS metagenome assembly CERF01 (sample SAMEA2621151, study PRJEB7988) | marine metagenome | isolation source: saline water (ENVO:00002010), including
ATAATAGCTCCTTCAATTTGCATCTTTGATCTTACATGTTGATCACATAAATTATAAGTAGAGACGATAGGGTCGTCATCCGTTACAAAAATATTCATTCCTTTATTGTAGAAATGTTCCTTATCTTAATCCAGTAGATTCAAAAACATCTCTAGTAACACCAGCTTTAAAACCACCTTCAATACCTTTTACAATAACCGATACAGCATTGTGACTATGTAAGCTTTCGTTATGAGAAGCAACGATCTTAAAGTCTAAAATACGAGATTCATTAGTAAGTTTTTCATAAAGCAATCTAACTGCATCTTCTACAAACTTTAAATAAGCACCATTCTTTTCAGCAAATGCTTGCTCATCTTCCCTCTTAACCATAACTTGAGTCTCAGTCTGTAAAGCCGCTAGGCATAACTCTTGAATATCTTCAATCCAAAGCATATCTTCAAATCTAACACTAACACGAGCAACACTTCTTTGACTATGAGGTACAGTAGCTCTATTACGATATTTTTCAGCATGCTCACTTAACTCAAAGCTGCAAGGGCAAGCAGAAGAATAAACAAAATCAAAATGAATATACTTTTTAAATTGACCATCTTTAGTTAAATCACCTTCAAATACTACATCATAATACTGATAACCTTCTAAACCACTACGTAAACTATTTTGCTTAATAGGGTAAGATATTTTAAGCATTATTCTAGAATCAAAGCACTTAAGATTATTTTTATAAGTTTCTAAAACATCTTTAATTTTATCTATACTAAACGTTTCATCTTTATGATCATAAAAACTTCTCATAATACGTGACATATTAATACCTTTCTTATGAGCTTCTAAACTAACACTACCTGTTACACTTGTTTCAAGTTCAATAGTTTTACCATTTCTTTTCTTGTATGTTAAAGGTAATTTAAAATTATGTATACCAACTTGTTGAATAGGAACTGCTGCTCCTTGAATTAAACTAGAAGGTCCGTTCTGAAGATCAGGTAATGAAGAAATATATTTTTTATTAGCGTTAACTTTATCATCATAAACTCTAATAGGAGGAAAATAACTCTTGCTATATTCCTCGCCCATTAACTCTTTTGCAATAATATCCTTTTCACCAGTTAGTTCATCATCTTCACCTAACCATTCATAATTAGTATCTTCTTTACTTTTACTCATGTATATTATTATTATAGTTACAATATTTCTATTTCAAGACTAAATATTGTAGATGAGTAAACAATCTCAAAAAAAATTATTAAATGAAGGGTTTGGCTCTTTACTTAGAAAGAGCTTAGCTAGCGCTGCACGGGGTGCTGCAGCTGCCGGAGGCGCTTTAAAAAGTGCATCAGATGCCGGGGTTAAGGCTAGTGTAGGGGGTATTGTACAAGGTGCTAAAGCTGGGTATGAAAAAGAAAAAGAGGCACAAAAAAAAGCAGTTGGTAAAGATGCTAAATTAAAAAGCTATATAGAGGATTTAGCTTTATTACCTATAGGTTCCTTTCGAGGTTCCGGTGATATAAGAGTTATAGATGTAGCTGAGTTGGATTATGATGATGAAACTGGTGAAGAAAAGAAAGGACAAATATTTAGTAAACCTTTAGTAGTTAAATGGGATAAGGATGATAGAGCATGGTCTACAGTTAGGTCACCAAAAGGTGAAGAGCAACCAGATATAAAAAAGAAGAAGAAAAAGAAAACTAAAGAAAAAGTTGCCGTATTTAAACCTAATGTAGGTCAAGAGGTGTTAGTTCGTACAACAAAAGTGCCTACAGGTGAACCCGGAATCGTTAAGCAACTTAACCCAAACGGCCGTATAACAGTAGCTACTGCAGGTAACAAAGCTGGTTATGCTTTTAATCCAAAAAATGTATTACCTAACCCTAGAGTTAAAAATGAAAATAGTTCCCAAAGAATTCTGCTGAGACAGTTGACTTTGCTTATAGACTAATTAATTAACCGAGACTGGACGAGGGAGAGCCTTTTAAAATTACTAGTATAGTTGATTTTTTTTCCTATCACATTATAATTATATTATGACTTATACATCTTCGAAAGTAATTGAACTTGGCTCTACTGCCTTTCGCCAGCCTAACTCAGACTCACATTGCAGATTTATTCATGGATATCAACTAAAAGCAGAACTAACGTTTGGTTGCAATAATCTAGATAAAAATAATTGGGTATTTGACTTTGGTGCTCTTAAAGAACTTAAAACAATATTTAATAATCAATTTGATCATACTTTAGTTGTTGCAGGTGATGATCCTAAATTAGATCTTCTAACAGCGTTAAATGAAGCAGGTGTTGCAGATCTTCGAATTATGGATGGTGGTGTTGGAATTGAAAAATTTGCTGAGTGGTGTTTTAAGACTGCAGATACATACGTTGAAGAGACAACAGAAGGTAGAGTCTGGGTTGAAAACGTAACAGTATTTGAACATGGTAGTAATTTTGCATCAGTTAGTAAACCAATTGAAAAAGAAACTATTTTTTTAGACGAAGAAGGAACTAAAACAGTTGTACAACCAGAGGAAGATACAACACCTACACCACAAACACCTTTACAACAAATTCCTAAACCCAAACAAGGAGCTGTTGTAGGCAATAAACCTACGCAAGGTAAAGGTAATTGGTTTGAAGGTACTACTTGGGGTTAAGTACCTAATATAGAGCAAATAAATCTCAGTATCTTACTTCTAGAAATTTCTGAATTACCAAATTTAAAAGAAAATATATCATTTTCTACACATTTATCATTGTTAAATGAGTTAAATATTTCTTTGTATCCGGATTTATTAACATCAGCTTGATTGCAGTCCCCAATAACTACATATCTAGAATCCCTTCCAAATCTTGTTAATATTGTTGTAAGCTCTTTTCTAGATAAATTTTGTGCTTCATCAACAATTACTAATGTTTTGTTAAAGGTTAAACCTCTAACAAAGTTAACTGGTATAGCTTCAATAGTTCCTTGTTTTTTTAAATTAGAACAAACACCATAACCAGCAATTTCAGTAACTTTTTCATCTAGAGGTATGGCATATGGAGAAAATTTATCATCAATTTCCCCCGGTAAAGCTCCAAGACTTTTTTCAGCTGATTCAGCTATAGAGCGAATATATACTAGTTTATTAAACTCCTCATTACGTATCATCTGTAAACCAGCATAGACTGCAATATATGTCTTCATACTACCAGCTGGTCCATCCACGAAGGCCATTTTTGTATCTTTATTTCGTATACAATCATAAAACAATTTATGGGCCGGATTAAAATAAAACGGTCGCTTTATCTTAAACGAAAATAAATGGTTATGTTCAAATGCTTCCGCAAGCTCTAACTCAGAGCTTGCCCGACGTTTACGTGCGGTCTTAACACTCATATATATTATTATTTAGTTGAAAAACCACGCGCAACTCATATAATTTAATATATGTCTATAGATTGTGATAAAGAAACCTTATTAGTATCAGATGATAAAGCATTCTATACTCTTGAAGGTGAAGGTGAATATGTAGGGATGCCTTCGGTATTTTTTAGATTATCAATGTGCAATTTAACATGTCAGGGCTTTGCATCAGAAGATTCACCTCATGGTTGTGATTCATTTATATCTTGGTCTGTTAAAAATAAAATGACATTTAATGAAATCTTTCAATATTTCGAAGATCATAATCTTGTTGATAAGTTAAAAGCTGGAGCTATATTTAAAATTACCGGTGGTGAACCGATGGTACAGCAAAAAGGTTTACTTAAATTTATGGAAGCTTTTATTAAGAAGTATGAGTTTGGTCCTATTATTGATTTCGAAACTAATGCTACTATTAAGCCAGATGAAAAGTGGGTTAATCTTTATAGAGCTACTTTTACAACATCACCTAAATTAACTACTAATGGAGATCCAGAGAAAAGGACGTATAAACCTGAAGTACTAAAATGGCATAGAGATGTAGGCTCAGGATTTAAGTTCGTTATTTCACAGTCTGAAGATATTGATGAAATATGGCGTAAGTATGTTGAAGATGGTGATGTAAATATACCTAAACAAAGAGTGTGGTTTATGCCATGTAGTGGTAGTAGAGAGGAGCATGTTAATAAAGCTCCTGCTGTTGCAGAGTATGCTAAGGCAATGAACGTTAACTTTTCACCACGTCTACACTTACTGCTCTGGGATATGGCTTTAAAGGTTTAACGACATATATATAGTATGAGAATTGCATTTTCAGGGACAGGGAATAGTGGTAAAACAACACTTGTAAAAAGTTTTTTATATACATGGGATAATTATATAACCCCAAAAAAGACTTATAGGGAAGTTTTACAAGAAGAAAATTTACCTCATTCTTCAAACACTACTACTGATACACAAGAAAAAATATTGAACTTTATGATTGATCAAGTTCAATCTGCAGATAAAGACAGTAATATTATATATGATAGATGTCCATTAGATAATATTGTTTATTCTTTATGGTGTAATGAAAAGAAGATTGATGGTTTTTCCAATTCATATATTCAAGAGCAAATTGAACTTATGAAAGAGTCAATGAGATTTTTAGATATTATATTTTTATGTAGATTTGATGAATCACAGTCTATTGAAGATGATGGAGTAAGAGATATTGATAAAAATTTTATAACAGAGATTGATAATATATTTCATTCAATGTATTTACAATATTCTCAAAACCCTGAATCAGATGTGTTTTTTCCAAAGGGTGATTCACCTTGTATAATTGAATTACCTCACAAAGGACAAGAGAGAATAGATCTTATACAGCAATATATTACTGCAGAAGGTGGTATGTATGGAGATGATGAATCAATTTTTAATAATATAGATGAATTAGAGCAGTTAGTAACTCAACAAAAAATGGCTTTAGATCAAGAAGAGAAAGAAAGAGAACTATACAAGAAGTTTGGGTTATGAGTGAAAAGATAGGTGTAGGAATTATTACATGTAATCGTCCAGAATTCTTTAAAAAATGTAGAGAATCAATTAAAGAAGAGTGGTGTGATAGTATTGTTGTTGTGAATGATGGTAAAGGCCCTCTTTATAATAGCAGAGCAGCAGTTATACAAACAAAAGGTGGTGAAGGTGTTGGTAAGGCAAAAAACATTGCAATTGAATATCTATTAGAAGAAGGTTGCAATTATGTTATTTTAGTTGAAGATGATATGATGTTTAAAGATAACCTATTTAAACAATATATTAAAGCTTATAAGGAGACAGGTATACATCACTTTATGTTTGCTTATCACGGACCGGCAAATAAAGCTGGAATAAGTGGTGGTAAGCCTGTTCCACGTAAGCTTATTGATTATAATAACATTCAAATTGCTTTAAACCAACATTGTGTAGGTGCTGTTTGTTTTTACACAAAAGAGTGCTTAGAAGATGTAGGTATATATGATGAAAATTATACTAACGCGTTTGAGCATGTAGACCACTCTTATCAATTAGCTAAAAAGAAATATTGTACCCCGTATTGGTGGTGGCCAGATATTAGTAATAGTCTTGATTATGTTGAAGAACAAGCTTGCTCAGAGAATAGTTCTGCTATTAGACCGAGAAAAGACTGGCAATCTAATATTCAAGATGCATGGAGTAAATTTACAGATAAACATGGAGTGGGTCCTACATCAGTACCTGATACTGAGATAGATGCAGTTATAAAAACCTTAAAAGAAATTAAAAATGTCAAATAGAAAATACTTACCAACGTTTGCAGAGTTAATTGATAGAATGACAATCTGTCAATTAAAGTCAATCTTTATTCCACAAAATAAAGAAGCTTATGATAAAGAAATAAATGATATTAAGCACGATATCGATGAAATTATTAAAGAAAAAGATGTTAACTTAACAGCAGAGCTAATAAGAGCTATTAGTATAGTTATGCTTTCCAATAGATATATTTGGGAGAATGAAAGTAAGGTACGAAGCAGTGCAGATGATAATGAAGCTCTGTTACTTAAATTAACCCATTCAATTAATGGTGTAAGAAATACAGCTAAAAATGTTATTTCAAACGAACTTGGTGAAAGAGTTGATCTTAAAACTGATTGTTTGGCTGCTGAACTTAAATCTGATTTACAAAACTGGGATATTTTTAAAGATGAAAATTAAAGATTATTATAAACATTATTTATCTTTACATCAAAATAAAATTTGTAGAAGGTTGCATGTATTAGGTCAAGTAATGACAATATTATACTTAATATTAGTTATATATTTATTAACAATAAGCTTATTCTTTCTACCGTTGGTGTTGTTATTACCATTTATTGTGTACCCGTTTGCTTGGTCTGGTCACTTTTTTTTTGAAAAGAACAAACCCGCAGCTTTTAAACATCCAATAAAAGCTAAAGTATGTGATTGGATTATGTTATTTGATATTATTAGAGGGAAGGTAAAATTTTAATGACACAATTTAATATAAATGAAATTAAAGGACTAACTCTATTTACTCCGGAGCTTTATAAGGATGAGAGGGGTCATAATTTTGAGTCTTACGATAGTTTAAAGTTTAAAGAAGAAATTTCATCAGATAAATATTTGCAGGTTAGTTTTAAAGACAAAGAGTTTGTACTAGATACGTTTTCAAAATCCAGGTGGCCAGTATTTAGAGGGTTACATGGAGATAATAAGACATGGAAACTTATTTCTTGTTTATACGGTAAAATATATCTTGTTGTAGCACAACCATCAACAAAAAAATGGGCAGAATTTTATTTAGATAATAAAACAAGACAGCAAGTATTAGTACCGGCTGATTGCGTTAATGGACATTATTGTATCAGTCACGAGTGTCTATTTAGTTATAAAATGACTGAACACTATGAAGGCGCAGATAATCAATATACTGTTAAATGGCATGATAAAAGCTATAATTTTAACTGGCCATTCGATCTAAACAAAGCTATAATATCTAATAGAGATAATTAATTTATGAAATCAAAAAGAGTATTAATTACCGGAGGTGCAGGTTACTTAGGAAGTATATTGGTAGGTTCATTACTGGATAAAAAATATAAGGTAACCGTTATTGATAATCTTACATACAAGCAACAAAGCTTAACTTCGTATTGCTATAATAAGGACTTTACCTTTATTAAAGGCGATATTAGAAATATTACAACATTAGTTAATTTAAAAGATTTTGATATTATAATTCCACTAGCTGCAATCGTAGGCATGCCAGCATGTGATAATAATCCTGAGTTAGCTACTGAAGTTAATTTAGAACAAATTATTACAATTGTTGAAAAAACTTCTAAAGATCAACAATTAATAATTCCTAATACTAACTCTCAATACGGTTCCTCAGAAAATATTATTACTGAAGAGAGCCCGTTTAAACCTCTCTCACATTATGCAAAAACTAAATGTCATGCAGAAACTGCTGTAATAGATAGTGATCGATCTGGAGTTGCTTTAAGATTAGCAACTGTATTTGGTTTATCACCACGTATGAGATTAGACCTTCTTGTAAATGATTTTGTTTACCGCGCGGTTACAGATAAATTATTAGTACTTTTTCAGTCTTCTTTTAAGAGAAATTATATACATGTAAGAGATATAGCTAATACCTTCTTATTTGTAATAGAAAATTATGATAAATGTGTAGGAGAACCATTTAATGTTGGTTTATCTACAGCAAATTTAAGTAAATTAGAGCTAGCGCAATCTATTAAAAAATATATACCCGAGTTAGTTATAATAGAAGAAGAGTTTACTGAAGATTTTGATAAACGAAACTATATTGTATCAAATGAAAAGCTAGAAAATTTAGGATGGAGACCTAAATTTACAATAGAAGATGGTATTGTTGAACTTATTAAAGGTTATGAGTTAATTACCACGTTTAAAAATAAAGATTTTACAAATTTATAATGGATGTACTGTTTATAACACCAGGTAATACAAAGGGTATATATCAAGACTTAGCAACAACGTATGCGGCTATTGAACCACCAACCTGGGCTTTATTATTAGCTGAATCGTGCAGATCTATTGGATATAAAGTAGCAATATGTGATGCAAATGCTGAGCAATTAAATGCTGATGATGTTCTCGAAAGAGTTAAGGAACTTAAACCGCGGTTAGTTTGTTTTGTTGTATATGGTCAAAATGTTAATGCTGGTACAGTTAATATGTCAGGCTCTGTATACCTTTCTAACCATTTAAAAGCTAATAATATTAAAACACCAATTGCTTATGTCGGATCACATGTACAAGCTTTACCAATTAAAGCATTACGTGACGAACCTTCGATAGATTTTTGTTTTACTAACGAAGGTGTTTATGCTTTAAGAAATATTTTATCTTTAGATGAGATTGATATAAACAATTTAGAAGATATTAAAGGAATTGCTTGGAGAAAGAATGGCGAACCTACATTTAATCAATCCGAAGCAGTTGTTCCGCGAGATAGAATGGATATTGACTTACCAGGTTATGCTTGGGACCTTTTACCATATAAAGATAAGCCGCTTGACTTATATAGAGCACCAATGTGGCATGCTGAATATGATGAAGAAAAAAGATCTCCGTATGCTGCAATACAAACTTCTTTAGGTTGTCAATTTGGATGTAACTTCTGCATGATAAACATTTTAAATCGAAATGATGAAGAGGAAGTAGGTGTAGCTGGTAATTATAGCTTAATGAGACATTGGTCTCCGGAGTTTATTATTAATGAATTTGATAAACTAGCTGAATTAGGCGTTTATACTATAAAAATAACAGATGAGTTATTTTTGTTTAATAAAAAATATTATGAACCTCTTTGCAAAGCTTTAAGTGAGCGCCCATATGTAGACAAATTAACAATGTGGGCTTATTCACGGATCGATACTGTGAGAAGACCTGATTTACTTAAGACTGTTAGAGCTGCTGGTATCAAATGGTTAGCTTTAGGTATTGAAAGCGGTGAAAAAGAAGTAAGATTAGAAGTAGCAAAAGGTAAGTTTGAAGAAGTAGATATAGAAAAGGTAGTTAGACAAATACACGAAGCTGATATTAACGTAATGGGTAATTTTATCTTTGGTTTACCGGGTGATACTCAAGCGTCTATGCGTAAAACTCTTGATTTAAGTAAAAGATTATGTACAATGGGATGGAATGCTTATGCTGCAATGCCTCTACCAGGTAGTCAGTTATATAAAGATGCATTAGATAAAGGATATAGTTTACCAAAGACATATGAAGACTATTCTTTCTTTGGATATAATACCTTACCGTCACCGACAGATAAATGTACTGCAGGTGAGATTCTAAAATTTAGAGATGATGCTTATAATGAATATCATAATTACAAACCTTTTTTAAATCTTGTAAAAGAAAAATATGGTCAAAAGCAAGTAGATAATATTAAAGAGATGACAAAAGTAAAACTTAAAAGAAAATTATATAGTGATGCTAACTAGTAAAGATTTAATTAATTTTGAAGAAGATATAGCTGAAGAGTTTAATAATTCAAAAATTAAAGCTCCTGTACATCTTTATTCAGGTAACGAAGATGAATGTATTAAAATATTTAAAGATATAAACAAAGATGATTGGGTATTATGTACTTGGAGAAGTCATTATCAATGTTTACTTAAAGGTGTACCGCCAGAACAAGTTAAATCAGAGATTATGTCAGGTCGCTCTATATCTTTAAACTTTCCAGAATATAGAGTATTTTCTTCAGCTATCGTTACCGGTATATTACCTATAAGTGTCGGTCTGGCGTTAGATATTAAACGAAGTGGCGGTACAAATAAAGTATATTGCTTTGTTGGTGATATGACTGCTTTAACAGGCTCTTTTGATGAGTGTTTAAGATACTCAAAAGCCCATGACTTACCTATTAAATTTATTATTGAGGACAACGGTAAGTCTGTCTGTACTGACACAAAAGAAGTTTGGTGTGCAAAAGATCACCCATACGATGGAATTAATGATGACTATGTATATCATTATACATATGAAACTAAATGGCCGCATGCTGGTGCTGGTCAACGTGTACAATTTTAAATATGAAATATTTTGATGAATTAAAACGATCTATGGAGATGCTGGCTGAGCATCCTAAGACTTTATTTTTAGGTCAAGCTGTTGAGTGCGCTGGTACAGGGATGACTAATACACTTAAAGATGTATCAAATGAAAAAAAACTTGAATTACCGGTATGTGAAGATTTACAAATGGGTATGACAAATGGAATTGCTCTTGCAGGTAAAATACCGGTAAGTATATTTCCAAGATGGAATTTTTTACTGTTAGGTACAAATCAGATTGTAAATCATTTGGATAAATTTCCAATGATATCAGATTTTAAAACTAAAGCTATTATTAGAACAGGAGTTGGATCAGTAAGACCTTTACATCCTCATCATCAACATACAGGTGATTATACGGAAGCATTTTCCAGCATGTGTAAAAATATAGAAGTTATTCGTCTAGATGAACCAGAGGATATCTTTCCTGCATATACAAAAGCGTTGCTTCGCGAAGATGGAAAATCGACTATACTAGTAGAGTGGGGTGATTACTATAACGAAAAATGAATTATAATATACCATTAATGTCAGATAATATAACTCGTGAAGATGTTAACGAGTTAGTAAATTTTTTACAGCAAGATCCAATTCCAAGACTAACTAACGGTCCAAAAGTAGAAGAATTTGAAGCAAAGTGGTCAGAATGGTTGGGTGTAAAACATAGCGTATTTGTAAACTCTGGTTCAAGTGCAAATTATATGACTATGCAACTTTTACAATATAAGTATGGTCCTTGTGAAGTTATAGTTCCACCGCTTACTTGGGTTTCAGATGTTGCTAGTGTTTTAAACACTGGACATAACCCTGTGTTTGTAGATATAAATTTATCTAATTTAAGCTTTGATATTCAAAAACTAAAACAAGCTATTACTACAAGAACAAAAGCTATATTTCTAACGCATGTATTAGGTCTAAACGGTCTTACTGATGAACTTATACAACTTTGCAAAGAACACGATCTTCTATTAATAGAAGATGTATGCGAGTCACATGGAGCTACTTTTAAAAATAAAAAAGCTGGTTCAATAGGCGATGTTAGTAATTTTAGTTTTTACTTTGCACACCACCTGTCTACGATTGAAGGAGGAATGGTGTGTACTGATAACGATGAATTTTATGATATCTTGAGATTTAGTCGCTCCCATGGTATGGTTAGAGAGTGTAAGAGTGAAGACTTTAAACAACAAGTTAAACTTGATCACCCCGACTTAAATCCGGATTTTATATTTCTATCACCAGCGTATAATTTTAGAAGTACAGAACTTAACGCAGTTTTAGGTTTATCGCAAATTAAATCTCTTGATAGTAATAATGATATACGTCGCGATAATTTCGAATATTTTTTATCTAAATTAGATTCAACAAAATATGTTACTACTTTAGATACTAAAGGTCAAAGTAATTATGCTTTTATTGTTATAATGAAAGAAGCTGATATAACGCAACGTAATAAAGTCGAAAGTATGCTTAAATCAAATAATATAGAATTTAGACGTGGTTTATCTGGTGGTGGTAATCAACTTAGACAGCCATATATTAGTAGACATGCGGAAAAAATAGGTAGGTCATGGCAAGTAGGAATGACTGATCAAGCATTACAGCAAAGCTTTGCAAATATTGAGCACGTGCATAATTATAGTTGGTACATCGGTAATTATCCTTCATTAGAAAGGGAAAAAATTACTAATCTTATAACACTGCTTAATAATGTCTAATAACAAATATCTTATTATATATAACATATGTGAAATCGGTAAGAGAAATTTTGAGTGGTATAGTAAGTGTATTAATAATTTACTTAAACTTAATCATAAAAAATTTCATGTAGCAGTAAGTGGTTGTAGAGTTTCACAGCAAACAAAAGATCAGCTTTATAACGAATTTAAAAATAAAGTAACATTTTGCTATACAGAAAATTTTCTTTCTGTTAATATAACTTTTAATTTGACTGTTTTAAAATGTGTTGAAAGATTTAACGAATTTACCGGTTATGTGTATATTGACTCAGGGGTAAATACAGAGGATAATTTTAATCTACTAAATGAAATAGATGAAAGAGTTGAAACTAAAAAGTTTAGTATGATTAGTTTTCAAACTGATACAGACCACGGTCATCATTGGTTTAAAAAAGATCATGTTAATAACCCTTATATTAAAGAAGAAGATTTTATAATGCCTGTAGGTAAATGCTGTAATTTACACGTTTCATATTTTTCAAATGATTTATTAAAAACTTTTGGAAAACTTATACCAGATATATTTAACGCATATTGTACAGAGTCAGTATTTTCTTTTTTAAATGCTAGTATACAAAAGCAATGGGTAATTATTAAAGATATAATTCTTACTCATATTAAAGAAAAAGATGGAGCTACTCTCAGTTATGATCATGTAGGACCTCGTCAAGTACCATGGAATAATTTATATGGTTGTGCTGATATGGAAAAAATAGTAAAAGATCCTAAAGCTTATGAAGTTGGGTTGGGTTATGAAGAGTTAGGAGAAGTTTTAATACATAATGCAGACTTATATACATCAGAAGGACATGTTAAGAACAATACTTTGAAAGATTATATTAAAGAAAAACTCTTTCTTTCGAAGGATCAGTTAGATTATAACCACATTTTACATTCATTTATACCAGCAAAATGATATCAATAATTATACCTACTAAGAATAGAGTTGAAAATCTTAAGAAGGTTTTAAAGACTTTAAATGATAATACATTACAGCCAAAACAGGTTGAAGTTATATTTTATGTTGATAGTGATGATAATGATACTATCGACTTTATAAAATCTGGAAATATTAATACACACTTAGATAAAATACCCGGAACAGCTATTGTTAATAAGGATAAGCCAAAATTAGCTGATATGTATAACCGTGCTTTTAGTAAATGTAGAGGTGATATTATAATGTACTCAGCAGATGATGTACACTTTAAAACTAAAAATTGGGATATTTTAATAGCTGAAGAATTTAATCGTTATTCAGATAAGGTATGTTTGGTATTTGGACCAGATGGTATGCAACCTAACGGTACTCTAGCCACTCATGGGTTTTTAAGTAGAAGAGCAATTGAGCAAGTTGGTTATGTGCACCCGGTAGGAATGGGTTATAATTATTCAGATAACTGGTTAACTTACATATATAGAAAGTTAGGCCGATTATGTTACACACCGGTATATTTTGAGCATTGTCATTGGGGATCTGGAAAAGCAGAATATGATCAAACCTATAAAACGGGTTCAGATGCCCCGCATGATGATAGTATTGATTTATGGAGAGGTAGTTTAGAACAAAGAACTAAAGATATTAATATACTTAAACAGATTATTACATCTGGTCCTTTAGGAAATTCGAATAAAGAAAATATTAAAACTATATATAACTTAGAAACAGATTAATATGAAACCTATATTATTACTTGGCGATTCTTGTATAGATAAATTTGTATATTGTAAATGTGAACGTCTTTGCCCAGAGGCACCGGTGCCCTTATTAGACATATTACATGTTGAAGAAAATAGAGGAATGGCAGGTAATGTGCATAATAATTTATTAGCTTTAAAATGTGAAGCAGAGTTTTACACAAATTTAAATTATAAAAATATAGTTAAAACAAGATATGTAGATCATAAAACCAATCATATGTTTATTCGTATAGATACAAAAGCAGAATTAAATACAGCATATAAGGATTATAGCGCGCAAATTAATTTAGAAGATTATTCTGCTGTGGTGATTTCAGATTATGATAAAGGTTTTATTACAGAGGAAGAAATAGAATTTATTTCTTACAATCACCCTATTACATTTTTAGATACAAAAAAAATTATAGGCGACTGGGCAAAAAATATTAAATTTATTAAAATTAATAGAAAGGAATTTAAAGAATCAGAAAAAAGCCTTACAAATAAAAAGAATATTATAACGACACTAGGTTCAGGAGGAGCTATATATAGAGGTATACAATACGATGTTAAAGATGTAGAGATAAAAGATCTTTCTGGTGCTGGTGATACTTTTTTAGCTGGTTTAGTATGTAAATATTTAAGAACTAACAATATTGAAGAGAGTATAAATTTTGCAAATGAATGCGCTACTGATGTAGTGCAGAAGCAAGGTGTAACTGTAATTAGCAAATATTTCGCTTTATGAAATTATATAGATATCCTCAAGCGTCACCTCATAATATTGATGACGGTCCATATCGTAATTGTATACCGTTAGGTATAGATGGTCTGACACAACATTGTACAATTGTTAATAATCCTAATGAAGCAGATTATTTTCATATTGGTCAAATTCGTGAAGATAGTAATATAAAATTATACGAATCTGATGGTAGTGAGTTTGAATTTTTTAAAGGTAATGAACATAAACATATTGTAGATATGGAAGGTGAAGGAGGTTGGGAGATACCAGAGTGGCTTCGTAAGTGTATCTTAACGACTATGGGGCCTTTAAAGAGGTTTGATTATTATAAACTTTTTACAAGACCTTGTTTTTCCTCTTTAATGATGGACTGTTTAAAAGATGAACGTGTTTTTGATTTTCCAAAAAAATCCGGTTTTGGTTTTAGGGGATGTATTAATCACCCTACAAGACAAGTATTATTTGAAGCATTGAAAGAACCAACATTAAATGAAAACCGTGTACGTCGCGAAGCTTATATGACAGCTGGGTGGTTTGGACCTGCTCCATCCCGATCTGAACCTCATTTAATTTTTGAAGAGCTTATGCTAAAACATCCCTTATCTCTTTGTCCACGTGGAGCAGGTATAGCATCTACACGTGTATGGGAAACATGCGCGTATGGTAGAGTACCAGTAATTGTTTCAAATGAAGATTTTTATCAAGTAGGTGAAGATCAATATGACACGTCATTTATGTTTAAAGTAATTGGTGATATGTCACCAAAAGATATGGCAAATGAATTAACTGCAATATATAATACAAGTATAGATGAATTAAAACAACGTGGAGACTTAGCAAAAAAGTACTTTAATGACGTATTAAAAGAATACTTTAAAGACCCGACGTTGTTCTTTATAAACTGGTTAAATAAAAATGCTTAATAAAGAAGAAATACTAACATCAGGTAAAATATTTAACCCTGCAGCTAAAATTTATGCAAATGCAGATAGGGTAATAGATTATTTAGATGATAAAAACCCGGCCCCAGTTCTAGTAGAGATAGATCCGAGTAATACATGTAATCATGGATGTTACTTTTGTATATCTTCCTATATACATTTACCTGAATCGAAAAATCTTGAAACATATGATAAGACAGTTATGCCTAGAGATATATTGTTAGGAGCATGTAAAGATTTTGTTGATATGGGTGTGAGGGCCATTAACTGGACAGGAGGCGGCGAACCAACAATTAATAAACACTTAAAAGAAGCAATTGCATACATTGGTGAAAATTCAGATATTAAAATGGGTATTTTTACTAATGGTACATTGCTTGATAGATGGGATATGTTTGAAACAATGGTTGATAACATGACATGGGTAAGATTCTCTATTGATGCCGGTACACCGGAAACTTATAACAATATTAGACGTGCTAAAGGTAATCAAGGTTGGGATAAGATGGTGAGCAACTTAAATAAGTTGATTAAAGTTAACAAGGATAAGGGTAAAAAAATTGGCATTGGTGTTGGTTTTGTTATCACACCTGACACGTGTCATGAGGTTGTAGACTTTGCAAAATTCTTTGCAGATGTAGATGTAGATTATTGTCAATATAAACCTGAAATTGTAAATCGAGAGAGAGAAGACGGTGTACAAAGAGATTTAGATTTTTGGAATAAAAATGTAGAGCCTCAGCTAGATGCCGCTAAAGAAATTCTTGGGCATAAATTTCAAATTAATGGGTATAAATTAAGCGACTTAATAGAAGATAGGTCTTTATTCGGTCGTAGGTATAAAAAATGTATGGGATCTCAAGTGCAGCCCTGTGTAGGAGCTGATGGAAATGTTTACGTGTGTACTAATCACCGTGGATATAAGCAATATAGCTATGGATCTTTACATGAAAAATCCTTTAAAGAGGTCTGGGACGATGTACAAGAGAGACAACGTATAATGCATCAAATAGATAACGTTGAATGCTTTAAAAATTGTACACAACTATGTAAGCCTCATGAGAGTAATAAAGCTGTATGGGATATACATGAAGCTTATAATAGTGTTGAAGGTGAGGCAAGAGATGCAGTCAAAAAAGAACTACTCGAGCTACAAGAAGAAATTAAAGAGAATATAATTCATAGTGAATTTATATGATTGTATTGCAAAATGGTAATGGGCAACTTGGTAAAGAGTTAGAATATAAAATTAGATATATTAGCCCAGGGTTTAGATTATCACCAGAAGTCGTTTTCATATACCATACCTGGGATATGAGAGATAAAAATGATAAAAAAGCTCAGAAAAATTGCTATAAACAGTTTAAAAAATTTGTAGATACAAACAAAGAGCATAAAATAATTTTTACGTCTACTTATTCAGAGCAAAATAATTTTTACAATTTTTATAAGCAAAAAGCAGGGGGATATTTATTAGCAAATCACAAACAAGGTAAAGTAATTAAGCTTCCTGTTTTATTAGGAAAGGGTGTATGTCAAGATTTAAAAGAAAATAAATGTGAACCTTACGGTGTTATAGAGTTGATGTCGCTTCATGAAGCTGCAGATGAAATTTTACGAATAGCTTTCGAAGATACTAACAATAAAGAATTTCGTTTGCATGGCACTCAAATACCAGCTAAGTTTGTACAAGAATTATTGCAATTTAATATTTAGATATTATTATATATTATGGCTGATTTTTCTAAATTTGATTCTTCTGTTATAACAGATTTTACTCCATATGTAACTGATATACCAAATTTTCCGATCCCAGGTGTTACATTTAAAGATATACAGCCATTATTAGCCGATCCCAAGGCTTTTAGACAAGCAATATTTGAAATGTTTGTTAAATTTGAAACATATATGGATTATTGGGTAGGTATTGATTCGAGGGGATTTATTTTTGCCTCGGCATTATCGCAATATTCTAATAAAGGGTTGAAGCTTATTAGAAAAAAAGATAAACTTCCTCCACCGGTAGAATCAAAAACTTATGATCTTGAATACGGTAATGATACGATTCAAATGCAACCTGGTAAAGGTAAAGTTATTATAGTTGATGATGTTTATGCTACAGGCGGAACCATGGATGCTGCAGAAGAGTTATGCAAACAAGCCGGTTATGAGGTGTTAGGTAAATTAGTTTTTATTGACTTAGCTTTTTTACACGGTTCAACTGATGTTAGGAGTGTTATAAAATATGATAGTTGAGTTTATATTATTCTCAGTATAATATTATATAATAAATTTATGAAAAAAATAACACTTATATATGCAAGTATGACAGGTAACGCTGAGTTTGTAGCAGACAACGCTAAGAGTGCACTAGAGGATGCTGGTCATACTGTTAATGAGTTCTGCTTAGATGATAATGAGGAAATTAATTTTTTACATCAAGAAGCAGATTGTATTGTAGGAATAACTAGTACATGGGGTGAGGGTGAACCACCAGATGAAGCTGTACCTTTTTTTGAAAGTTTACGAAATTCTGAGCCACTAGGTATAGATAAATCTATTGCTGTTCTTGGCCTAGGAGATAGTTCATATGATATTTTTTGTGGTTGTGGAAAAGAGCTAGAAAGAGAACTTATAAGACATGGTGGTACACCATTATTAGAAAGAGTCGATTGTGATATTGATTACGAAGAAGATGCAGATAATTGGGTAGAGAGTTTAGTTGAAAAAATAAATGAGGCCTGAAATTATACAGTATAAAGACCACCCTAAGGGATGGGGCAACGAAAGGTGGATAGTAAATAAAGAAAAATATTGTCTAAAGATTTTATCATTTAAAAAAAATAGCTCTTTTTCAATGCACTACCATATTGAAAAAGAAGAAACGTGGTATGTAGCTAAAGGTAGATTGGAGCTGTCATACTATAATTTAACAAACGCGAATCGTGTTACAAAAACTATTAATGAAGGAATGGTTGTTGATATTAAGCCTAATATTCCACATAAACTAAAAGCATTAGAAGATTCTGAAATTATAGAAGTAAGTACACAACACTTTGAACATGATAGTTACAGAGTAGAGCCTGGGGATAGTCAAAAAAATGAAACTACTAATTGATATAGATAACACAATTTGTGAGACAAAGTCATCAGACTACTTAAATTCAACTCCGTGTAAATCTTTAATTGAGCATTTTAATAATCTATATGATAATGGATCTCATATTACATACTATACAGCTAGAGGTGGTAATTCCGGAAAAGACTGGACATATGTAACTGCTAACCAGCTTAATGAATGGGGTGTAAAGTATAATAAGCTCATGATGCATAAACCATCGTATGATTTATGGATTGATGATAAGTGCATAAACATTGAAGACTATATAAAAAATAACAATATAGTTGAAAGCTAGTATATATTATATATAATACGTTATATGATTATCGAACAAGGTGTATATGATGGTAAGTTAATTCATGAGAGATTTGCTTATAAATTTTTTCGTAAGGATGTTGCCGGTGAAGGTAATATTGTAGCGTTTAGGGCTCCGATGTATGTGGAAGATGCTTTAATTGATCTAGAAGATTCGCTAGAAAATGACTTTATACATAGTCAGGATGCAGTTAATTTTTGTTGGGAGATTCCTGGCTTGTGTCCTCTAGGTGCTGTATCATTTCAGAGATTATTTAATACAGGAGTTGCTAATATTTTATCTGGTTTTATTAATAAGGGAATTATGGTTGATGGTGATGATCTATTAGTTCAAGATGAGTTCCTTGGAACTGATAAGCAAGTAAGAGAATCTGGTAAAGTAAGTGTATCTATTACGTATTCTAAAGATAATGTAGCATTAGGTCATACTGGTATTAATGTTGTAGCAGGAGATAAGGCACCTCCTTTTGCTTATTCATCCAACTTAACAGCAAAGCAAATTAAAACATTTAGCAAGACTGTTATTGATTACTTTAATACCGAAGTAAGAGATCAGTTCGTTGCTACGACAAAAATTATTGTATGAAAAAAATATTTACGAATGGTTGTTTTGATATTTTACATGTCGGTCATTTACAACTATTTGAATATGCAAAAAGTTTCGGTTACCTTTACGTTGGTGTCGATTCAGATGACAAAGTAAAGAAAGATAAGGGTGAAGATAGACCCTATAATAAATTATCTGATAGAATAAAAATGCTTCAATCGCTACGTTTTGTAGATGAAGTTCGTAGTTTTGATAGTTCCCAGGGTTTACGAGATTTAATTAAAGAAATTAACCCCGATATAATGATAATAGGTTCCGATTGGCGAGGTAAACCTGTCATTGGACAGGAACATGCAAAGGAACTTAAATTTTTTGAAAGAATTAAAGGGTATTCTACAACTGGTATATTAGAATATGACTACTATCGTTTACGTAAATAATGAACTTTTTTAAATTACAAAATAAATTATTTTATTCTAGAAAAGATGATGCAGGTGTTTTAGACACTGAAGGAGAACAAAACTTTATTCCTTTTCTATTTAATAGGTGGTTATCATTCTATAATAATGATATGTGTGTTTTTACAAATGAAACGCTAAATAAATTTAGTACTATTTTTGAAGATAAACAACAAGCATATAGAATGTATTATTATCTCATTCCACGTTTAAAATGGAAAAGAATTAACTATATTAAAAAGAAGAAGAAGGATAAAGAAGAAGAAGTTGATATCAGTATAATTGCTAAGAATAAAAATATATCAAAGCGTGAATTATTACAATATGTTGAATTAAATAAAAAGTTAGCTAAATAGCTATATGGCGACAGCTAGCATAGATAATTTGGCACCTACTAGAAGTTTAATTGATTTATCTGATCCTGATAAAGGTGATTTTGGAATAGATGATTATGAGTTAAGTTTTATTTTTGATGATATTCTTCTTATAGAATATGTAGATGAAACAGAACAAGGTGAGGTAGAACGTAATGGTATTTTAGTACCAACTAACGCATTAACAAAAGCTTGGCGAAAAGGAAAAGTAATTTTAGCAGGTCCTGATGTAAAATATACCAAAGAAGGTGATATAGTTATTTTTCCAAATAATATGGGAGTAACTATTTCAGGTGTTTTAATAGAGGGCAAGGGTAAGATTAAAAAAGGTATATTTTTAAACGAAGAGAGGATGTTTGGTATTTGTAAATTACAAGATGTTAATACAGAAAGCAGCTCTTGATTCAATTCTTTTGGATAATGTTTGTGAAATAAGATTCCCACGTAGAATAATTAAAAAGGGTCAAGCCGCTACGAGGAGAATGATTTGCACAAAATCTCTATCTTTATTAAACTCTGTTAATGGAAGAGTTTCTTTAAATTATTTTCCACCAAAAGGCCCTCCAAAAGCATACCTCGGTCCGGATAATTTAGCTGTTGCTTGGGATATATTAATGCAAGACTACCGAAACATTAATATGAACCAATGTGACTTAATACAAAAAATACCCGCAAACGATGATTTTTGGATTTATTTTAATGAAAATTTATATCCAATGTCTCCAGAGCAGAAATTTAATTTTATGAATTCATGAATGTAAGCTTAGAAAAAGTAACAGATTTTTTAAAACCGTTCTTATTACAGAATATAATAATAAAAACGGATAAAAAAGTGTTAAAACGTGGTAAGCTTAAAATCTTTCAAATTAAACAATATTATATTAATTTCACCCTGGAATATAAAAACTCAATAAAATCATATGAGATTCCGTATCCATATAAATTGGATTGGGATGAAACAACAGCAATTCTTAACTACCACCTAAGCTCTTTTATACCAGTGAGACAATTAACTCGAGCAAAATTTTTAGATAGCTCTTCAAAGTCTAAATTATATGATAACTTAGTGTATATATTGCCTTCTGATGAAGGTATTGTATAATTAAGTGTGGTAGGTGGTCTGTTAGAAAAATTTCCAGAGGGTTATACTCCAAACTCTTCTCAGGTAAAGCTTTTAAAAAATATTGATCAAGCTTTTAAAGATGGTCATAAGTTTGTTGTGTGTAATGCTCCAACCGGTTCAGGTAAAAGCTTTATATCAAAAACTCTTGCGAATGATTCAAGCGAACCATCTGAAGACTTTAAAGATTTAATAACCTCATATACAGCGTTTAAAATTGATCAAACAGGGTTTTTTACACACGAAGATGAATGTATGGAGCAAGCTACAGCAGGATGTTTTGCACTAACAATAACTAAGGCTTTACAAGATCAATATAAGAGCTTATTTAAAGGTACTACTATTCTTAAAGGTAAGAGTAATTACATCAGCACAATTGATAGAGATATTGACGTTGAGATGGAATCGTTAATTATGCCTAAAAATATATTAGAAGATCATAGAAGAAGGCATAAATGTCCGTATCATAATGATAGGAGAGATGCTTTAATAAATCGATTTGCAGCTTTAAATTATAATATGTTTTTTTCTTTACCCAATCATGTAAAGAAACGACAATATTTAATTTGTGATGAAGCTGCAGAATTAGAAGATCAATTAGTAAAAGAGTTTTCTTGTACTATTAACTTCGAAATGTTGAGTAAGATGGATATATTAGTAAGACCGTTTTATTCAAAAAATAATTCCAATGTTGTCAAGTGGATTAACAATCTATTATTAGATTTAAGTGATAAAATAGAAGAAGTTCGTGATACAATTAATAATAGTAACAACTCTAATAATAAAAAATTCTTAGTTGAGATTAGAAGACAAATAGTTAGTTTACGAAATTTACACTCTAAACTTTCTTTAATTATTGAAACATGGAATGAAAGTGAATATCTTTTTGAAACAAATAAAGAAGGTATAACGTTTATGCCGTTAAAGGTAAATAATCTTTCTAGCCACTTATTTAGATATGCTGATAAAGTTATATTAATGTCTGCTACTATTATTGATCCTAAAAACTTTTGCAAGAGTTTAGGTATAGATAAGTTTAAATATGTTGAAGCTGAATCATCTTTTAATGCTAAAGATTCACCTATATATTGCAATACAAAAGTTAAGTTAAACTATCATAACTTAAAACGTAGCTTACCGAAAGTAGTAGATCAAATAAAACAAATTTGTGAGCATCATAAAGATGATAAAGGTATAATACATACACATAATAATACGATTACATCTTTTCTGGCAAATAAAATAAATGGTTCAAGATTTTTAATTAGAGAGCCTGGTGTACGTAATGAAGAACTATTAGAACAACATTTATATAATAATAAACCAACAGTATTAATATCACCTTCTATGTCACATGGTGTCGATTTAAAAGATGATTTAGCGCGCTTTCAAATTATTGTTAAAGCACCATACTTACCAACAAAAGATAAAAGAATTGATAGACTTATGAATGATGATTTTGATTGGTATTCAAACAAAATGCTATGCTCATTAATTCAATCATGCGGACGTGGTGTTCGGTCAAAAAAAGACTATTGTACAACCTATATATTAGATGGTGCTATTGTTGAAAGTGTTGTAAAAAACAAGCATAAGTTACCGAAATATTTCATCGATAGGTTTTTGTAATAAATATATAAGTACATATGAAGAACCGAGCATTTCATTTTGAAATTAAAAATCTTTTAACGCAATTTATTGCAGCGTTTGATGATACGGTTATTAGTAGATATAATAAAAATAGAGAAAAAAAGAGTAACATTGAAGTTAGATATGTATTTGCACCCAAACAACGGGTCATGTATGATATTGTAAACAAGGCTCAAAACTTAACCCTACCGGTTGTAGCAATTAATTTAACGAGTATATCTCGAGATAACGACAGAGTATTTAATAAACTAGCTCCAACATATATACCTGCACAGAATCAAGATGACCCTAAATCATCTGCAAATTTTTTAATGCCTGTACCTGTTAATTTAGAGATTAATATGTCAATACTTGGTAGGTATATGCAAGATGTAGATCAAATTATATCTAATTTTGTACCGTATAATAATCCCTATATTATTCTTTCATGGAAAGTACCAGAAGATTTTGGAGCAGGGTATGATCAAGAAATAAGAAGTGAAGTGTTGTGGGATGGTAATTTATCTTACACAACACCGACAGATACTACATATAGTGATAAATTTAGAATTACCGTTGATACAACATTTACTATCAAAGGTTGGTTGTTTCCAGAGCAAAAAGATACATCGGGTAATATCTATAAAATAGATAATAACTTCTTAGCTGTAAATCTTGCAAACAGAATTTATTCACCCCTTGATAATAATGAAGTTGTAAGCAACACAACTTATACACAACAAGAATATGGAGCGCTATCAAGTTATGATACAGGTATACCAGATGCATATTCTGAAACTGTTACAATTTCAGCTATACCCGAAATAACTAATTTATACTACACAACAACTGGTACATTTACACAGCTTTATCAAACAACAGTAGATCTTCTTTCTTCACATCCTAATAACTTCATACTGTATGGTAAGAGATTTAATTATAATAATGAGTTCTTCTTAAGCGCTACTGATATGGGGGGCCCAATACCAAACAATCCTTTTTATTCAAATTATCAACAAATTACTTCTGCAAAGTCAGCTACAATTAGCGGATATAAGCTTGGTGAATCGTTTTATGAGGTTGTTAACGATAACATATTAAATATTTTCTTACCTACATCAACATTAAGCGCTGCCGGTAATTTTACTTTCGTAACAGCTAATGAAGCTGGATGGGGTTCTTCTTATCCAGCCACTAGCTCTATCCTTAACATAACATAAATATATACAAGATGCCAGGACAAGGACCATCAACTAGCCCAAATCAAAATCGTTCATATGTAACCAACGACGGTCGTGCTTCGACTTTCGGTAGAAACTTAGTTCAATACATACAAAACAGATTACCATACGCAACTGACGGGCGTGGAGAAAATGATGCATTAAATCCAAAGTATAAATTTTTTGCAAAAGCAGGTATGAGAAGAGCTGAAGCTCTTGCAAAATCTTCTGTATCTTCTTCTAACCCCTTTAACAATATACCTATTGGAGACTTTGCAAAAGATTCTTCTTTTGGTGATGTCATGTATGCAAACATACAAGACGATAAAGCAGGTAGATTGAGAGACTATAGAATAATGGCTGCTTACTCTGAAGTATCTGATGCTTTAGATGAAATATGTGATGAGACAATTAACCCAGATGAATCTGGTTGGATTACAAAGTTACAGTTAAAAGATATAGATTTAACAATTGATGAAAAAGAAGAACTTGAAAAGCAATTTCATAGATATATAGAATACTACGATTTAAAGAATAGAGGGTGGCAATACTTTAGACAGTTAATGGTTGAAGGTGAAGTCTTTTTTGAGCAAATTATTCATGAAGGGTATGTTAAGGATGGTGTACTCGGGGTGATAAATTTACCAGCAGAGATTATAGATCCTGTTTACAATAACATACAAAATATGCTTGTTAAAGGTTATATTTATAGAAAGCCTATTTTTAGTCCTGAGCACCCTGAGAAGGTTGAAAAGATTGAATTTATACCAATGGATCAAAACCAGATAATGTATGTAAACTCTGGTGTATATAACGAAACAAAAAACTTTGTAATTCCATTTTTAGAAAATGCTAGACGACCTTACAGACAATTATCTTTAATTGAAGATGCAATTGTAATTTATCGTTTAGTTAGAGCTCCTGAAAGATTAGTTTTTAATGTTGATGTTGGTAACATGGCTCCGCCAAAAGCAGAAGCATATTTACGCAAGTTAATTCAAAATTACTGGTCTAGAAAAACATTTGATATTGATCAAAATGATATTGTTAAAAAATTTAATCCACAATCAATGCTTGATGCATTTTGGTTCGCTAGACGTCAAGGATCTGAAGGAACTACTGTATCTCAGTTAGCCGGTGGTGCTAATTTGGGGGAGCTTTCAGACTTAATGTATTTCATTAAGAAACTTTATAGAGCTCTTAAAGTACCTTCAATGAGATTAGATCCAAACGATCAAGCTTCAGCTGATGGATCAACGATATTACGTGAAGAATTAAAGTTTGCTAGATTTATTATGAGACAACAGCAAAGGTTTGCTGCTGGTCTCAAAAAAGGTTATATTACACACTTAACCCTAATGGGTATATTTGAAAAATTAGAACTTAATGAACAAAATATTGAAATCGATTTTAATGTTCCGACTAATTTTTACGAATTAAGAGAAAATCAAAGACTAGAGTTAAAGTCTAATAATTATAATAATTTAGCTTCAAACGAATTTGTATCTGCTACTTACGCGCAAAAGAAATATCTCGGTTGGCGTGATAAAGACATACTTGCTAATAGAGAGTTTTTAAGAAAAGATGCTGAGTTACAATGGGAGATATCACAAATTACTGCAGCCGGGCCTGCTTGGAAAGAACAAGCATTGGCAGGTGAGCTAGCCGAGGGCGAAGCAGCTGTCGGAGGTGAAGGAGCTGGGGTAGGCGGAGGAGGCTCTGGTGGTATACCAGAATTTGGTGGAGGACCAGCTGATGTAGATGCACCAGAGGAGGTTGATGTAGAAGCTGAAGTTGATACAGTAGAAACAGAAGAACCTACCTAACAGGGTTACTGCTAAAGAATTGTGTTCTATAATGTACTATACCCGCGCTGCCTGCTTTTGCTGATACTTGATTAACATTTGTAAGACCTCTCACTACAGTCTCGTGGTTATTAGGTATTTGAATTACATGGTCTGCTCTTACCGTTCCGTAATTACCACTTGTATCTACAAAAATTTCTAAAACTCCTCCAGTAGTATTATATATAACAACCTCTGAACACGGCTGACCTACTTTAACTGCAACTGCAGGTGCTGTATTTGTATTACTACCAAAAGGAGCAGGTGCATTTGGATCTTGCCCAGATAGCTGTACTATCGATGTAGGAACATGTCTTGAAAAGGAAAAACACTGATTTTGGTTATAATACGTGCTTGTGTCTTGCTGATTACTTTTAGGTGGTGATGTCGCCATATATTTATTTATTCGCGAATAAATAATTTTATGGCACTTGCATGTACAATTCAGCCCCTTTCGGCTTTTCTCTCAACAAACTTAAACTCTAAAATAGAAACATATGATAGATTAGGTGATAGGATTAAAAGATCTTTAGGATTCCCTTTAGTTTCATTAGAAATTCATACCGATCAACTTAGAGAAAATATACAAATCGCAGTTGAATATTTTACAAAATATGCTGGTTATACGCAAGAGTTTTTAATATTTGATTCCAGAATGTATGAAGAGAATAAAGGAATACGTTTAGATTTACTTTATACATTAGCAAATACTGATTTAGATACAAATAGAAAATTAACAGCTGGTAATAATCCAATAGGACCTGGCCCTGAATTTTATGGATCTAGATCTCCCTACACTAGTGCGTTTGGTGAAACGCTTTTTGTTGCAACTTCAACTTTAAGTGGTAGTGTGTTTTCTAGTTCAGTTGAACTATCTTCAACATTTTCGTATGAAATGAGTGGTACGAGCCCGGGTATTAAAGAGTTAGAATTATTTGACCATGCTTTATTTTCACAAATTTCTTCTTTCAATCAAAGCCTAACTGCACACTTTAAACAAACTCAGAAAAACACTCTTACTTTTCAAGGATCTGCATCCGATGCTATATTTTATCAAAATGTTTTTGATTATGATATTATGGACTACCGTAAGGTAATCGATGTATCTGATTTTGAGGAAGGTTCAAATACCGGTATTAACACGTTATTTACTCTCGAACAGACCCTAGCGCAACAAACCTATTTTAGTTATGCATTAGGTAATTATGGATTTGATCTTGTATCATGGTATACCTTAAAGGAGTGGATGGACACCCGAGAAAAAATGTTAGCAACAAGACGTGATGTAAAATTTGATTCACGTACTCAGTATATGCAAATGTACCCACAACCTGATGGTAATCGATTTTACGGAGTAATATCTTGTTATTTAGAAAGAGCAATTAGAGATGTTATTATGGAGCAATGGATATATGAATATGCATTAGCTTTATCACAAATAACTATAGGACGTGTCAGGGGTAAATTTGGCAATGTACAATTATTAGGTGGTGGGGCATTAAATTACGATATGCTCCAAGAAGGTTTACAACGAAAAACTGAACTTGAAGGAGAATTGCTCCAAGGCGCTTCACCTGGTCTAGGTGATAATGACCCTCCAATGTTCTTTGTTGGGTGATGAATAAATGGCGTCAAGGTACCTTTATACCTAAAAATATACATAAGTTTATTGGTAGCAAAGCAATATACCGCTCTGGTTTAGAGTTAAAATTTTTCCGTTTTTGTGATGATAACCCTAACGTAATTAAATGGGGTAGTGAAAATGTTGTTATACCTTATACAAGTCCTATAGATCATAGAGTACATAGATATTACGTTGATAATTATATTGAAATTAAAGAAGGTACTGTAACAAAAAAATATCTCGTTGAAATTAAACCTTCAAAACAAACAAAACCACCTACAGTTAAATATAAAAAGAAAAAGCATTTAATTTATGAGCAACGAGCGTTTGTTATAAATCAAGCAAAATGGTCTGCAGCTAGAGAATATTGTAAAAAAATAGGAGGTTCTTTCATTATTTTAACAGAAAAAGAGCTTATTTCGAACAAATGAATAAATAATTGTATGTCATTAAAGCTTAACTTGGTTGTAGAAAAACCTGATGTGAACGATGAGTTCGAATACATTGAAGAAGAAGTAGATAGAAACTCACCTTCGAATTTATATATAAAAGGTCCTTATATGATGGCTGAAGGGGTAAATAGAAATAATCGTTTATACCCTCTAGATGAATTACAAAGAGAAACACAACGTTATATTGAGGAAATGGTTACACCAGGCCGTGCAATGGGAGAGCTAAATCACCCAACATCAGCAGATGTAGATCTAGAAAGAGCGTGTCATATGGTAACAGAGTTAACCCAAGATGGAAATGTATTTTATGGTAAGTCAAAAGTATTATCTACGCCGTGTGGTCAAATAGTTAGATCTTTAATAAATGACGGTGTAAAAGTAGGTATGTCTTCACGAGCTTTAGGCACACTTGAAGAGAGTAGTGAGCATAGTACCGTTAAAAATATGAAATTAGTTGCTATTGATTGTGTAGCAGATCCATCATATCCAAAAGCTTTTGTTAATGGTATATTAGAATCTAAACAATGGGTATTGGTTGATGATAATAAATACGAAGAAGTTTATGAAAATTTTGAAAAATCACTACAAAAACTACCAAAAAAAGACATTGATTTGTTTTTACGTAACAGAATCCTTAGCTTTATTAAATCAATATAATAAATAATAATATGGCTAAAGATAAATTAAAGATTAGTAAGTTTATCCACCACGTTTCTGATAAAAATTATGCTCAGGCACATAAATATTTAAAGAGCGTCATTGAGGATAAAATTGCAAAAAAAATTAATAACGCAACCGATAAACCACTCTTTTAATTATGAATAAGAAAGCATTACCTGAACAAGCAGAAGAAGTACTTACTGAAGAGTCAGTACAAGCTATAGAATCTGCCATTGGAGAAAAAATTCAGCTATCAGTAGAAGCTGCATTAACTAATCAAGATGAGCTTTATGCTGAAAAACTTGAAGAGTTAGTTAGCGCGATTGATAAAGATCATACTGATAAACTTAAAAGAGTTGTAGAAGCTGTAGATATTAATAATGCAAATAAGCTTATTACTGTAGTTAAGCGTTATGAAAAAGAACTCAATGGAAGCGCTAGTAAGTTTAAAACAACATTAGTAGAGAGTATTTCAGACTATTTAGATGAATACATAGAAGAAGCTGTACCAACACAAGCTATTGAAGAAGCAACTAAGAATAGAACTGCAAGAGAAGTTCTTTCTAACTTAAGAAAAGTGCTTGCTGTAGATTCATCCCTAATGAGTGAGTCTGTTAAAGAAGCTGTTGTTGATGGTAAGACACAAATTGATAAATTAACTGCTGATCTTAACATTCTTAAAAAAGAAAATAATCTTCTTAAAGAAGCGTATGGAAAACAAACTGCTAATTTATTATTAGAAACAAAAACAGCTGGTCTTCCACAAAGTAAAAAAGATTATCTTGTTAAAATTTTAGGTGATAAATCACCAAAGTTTATTGAAGAGAACTTTAACTACACAGTTACGTTATTTAATAAAAAAGAAAAAGAAAGACTTTCTGTACTTAAAGAAGAGGCATACAAAACACGTAAGGTCAAAACAGATGCCCCGGTACAAAAAACAATCACAGAGGAGAAAAAATCCAAACCTTCTAACCCTTATCTTGAGGAGTTAGAGAGGTCACACAAATAATTTCACCCCTGAACAACGAGGTGCTAGCCACCTGAGTAACTTGGGACTAGATCCCATGAGGTAAAATGAAAGGAAACGTCTAATGAATAAACCACAATCATTTATTGATAGAGATAGGGCAGATACACTTCTTGAGAAGTGGGCACCTGTTCTTGATTATTCATCCGATAGTGTTAAGGCTATTGATGACGACCACACTCGCTTGAATACTGCTATTCTTCTTGAGAACCAAGAGCAATGGTGTATTGAGGAGAGTTCTTCTGTTGGTGGAGGTTCTTTCGGAAAAGGTGCTACTATGTCGAGTTTATACAACCCGTCACAAGGTACCATCAATTCTGGAGATAACTACGCCGCAGGTGATGCTCGTCTTCCAAAAGTTCTTATTCCAATGATTCGTCGTACGTTCCCCGAGCTTATCACAAATGAGATTGTTGGCGTGCAGCCTATGTCTGGTCCTGTTGGACTTGCATTCGCACTTCGTTATGCTTATCAGAATGAATACCTTGGCTTTGGTGTCGATGGTACTGATAAGAACGGCGCCCTCACCGGTCCTGGTAACCCTCCTAACACCCCTGCAGGTGCAGCTTCTGGCGCACGTACTGGTGGTGCTGGAAATAACTACACTGGTGTAGACGGTCTTAATGCTGACGAGCTTGGATACCAACTTCTTGATACAAGATTTACCGGTGCTTCTTCTTACGGCTTGTCCGGAGATGATTCTAACTGGTCTTTCGCTGATCAAGATCGAGGTGTCGCTCAAATTCTTTCCGCATTTGAGATTACTGGTAACATTCCTCAGGTTGAGGTTAAGTTCGAGAAGACCGCTGTTGAGGC
>CERF01020531.1_pt1 | contig 27107 bp, 25 predicted proteins | sample 530961 | NCBI WGS metagenome assembly CERF01 (sample SAMEA2621151, study PRJEB7988) | marine metagenome | isolation source: saline water (ENVO:00002010), including
TGGTAAATTTCAAGTGTTAAGTTTGGGCGGCGCCATTAAACACCATGATTACCGACCCACACTTGTTGAGCCTTGGGGTGAAGACTGGAAGATTATACCAGTTGATGGCTATGGAACACCAGAAATGATTAGGTCAATGCTCAGGAATGAAAAGCCTGATATTCTGTGGATAATGACAGATCCTAGGTTTTATGAATGGTTATGGCAAATAGAAAACGAAATCAGACCTTTGATACCAATTGTGTACTACCACGTTTGGGATAACTTCCCAGCACCACATTTTAATAAAAAATTCTACGAGTCAAATGATTTAATTGTGGCAATATCAAAACTTACGCGAGATATTGTTAAAGAAGTGTCTCCTGATGTACCTTTAAAATATATCCCTCACGCAGTTCGTGAAGATATATTTAAACCCATTTCTAAAGAAGAAAGACAAAGGCTAAGAGAAGAGATACTAAGAAACGACAAAGACAGGTTCATAGCATTCTGGAACAATAGAAATGCAAGGCGTAAACAATCTGGTACTTTAATCTGGTGGTGGAAAGAGTGGCTTGATAAAAGAGATCTTCACCAAAAAGCTCAGCTTATTATGCACACTGAACCACACGACCCACATGGTCAAGATTTAAATCAAATCGTAGAGCAACTTGGCCTCGGTTCTAACCGTCAAGTGTTGTTCTCGACTCAAAAAATACCTTTAGAGCAAATGGGCAACTTCTATAGTATTGCTGATGTTACAATTAATATTTCTGATGCTGAGGGTTTTGGCCTCGCTACTTTGGAATCTTTGTCTAGTGGAACTCCAATTATTGCCAATGTAACTGGCGGATTGCAAGAGCAAGTTCTAGGCCCTGAGGGTGAAAATGGTGTGGCAATATTCCCATCGTCCAAATCCATTATTGGTTCGCAACAAGTTCCTTACATATATGAAGATAGAATTAGTAAAGAATCGTTCCACTCAGCTCTAGATAAAATGTATTACCTTGATGAAGACGCACGCCGTAATCTTGGTGAAAAAGGCCATAGACATGTAAGAGAGAATTATTCTTTTGAACAATTTTGTGAAACATGGGTCAATACCATGTTAAAGGTTCATGAGGAAGAAGGCTCTTGGGATACACGAAAGACTTGTGGCAATATTGTTTTTAGAGAAGTGGCATGAAAGATAAGATCACCAAAAACTTTGGCCGAATATCATTAGATTTGGAAAATCCAGATATCGACACATTGTATGATGAAGAAATAACCTACAATGTTCACCCCGAAGTCATTATAAAAGCAAATTCATTCACAATAGGAGATCTAGTTGAAACAGCTGAAGGTCACATTGGATTAGTAATCGGAGAAGCAGAATATGACAGACAAGGTTTCCAAAAATATCAAATTAATATTCGTGGAAAGAAATATCTTTATACATCAATAGAACTTAAAAAAATGGAGAATAAATGAAAAAGAAAATTTTTGTTAGAGGTCCCGTCCTATCCCAATCTGGATATGGCGAACAATCTCGTTTTGCCCTGAGGGCTTTAAAGTCTAAAGAAGATTTGTTTGACATCTACATTCAACCTATAAATTGGGGTCAAACTGGATGGATATGGCAAGACAATGATTTTAGAAAGTGGATAGACCAAAGAATATTAGAAACTCAAGTAAGAATTCAACAACAACAATTACAACCAGATATATCACTTCAAATCACTATTCCAAATGAATTTGAAAAACTATGTCCAATAAACATTGGATACACAGCTGGTATTGAAACCGACAGAGTATCTCCGGAGTGGTTGGAAAAAGGAAATCAAATGGATAAAATTTTGGTAGTGTCAAATCATGCTAAAAATACCTATATTAACTCTGCTGCAACTGCAAAAAATAATCAAACAGGTGAAACATATGACTACTTTTTAGAAACACCGGTGGAAGTTGTTTGGGAAAACACTCCTAAAGCAGAGAGTACTGAAGATATTCCTGGTTTTGATCCAAAACATGATTTTAATTTTCTTTGTGTGTCACAAATGGGACCTCGGAAAAATATTGAAAACACAATCAAGTGGTTTGTTGAGGAGTTCGTCGATCAAGATGTTGGGCTTATAATTAAGACAAATACAAAATCCAATTCTCGTATAGATTTAGATTACACTGAGAGGGCCTTAAAGGCCATTCTAGCGCCTTACAATGATCGCAAGTGTTCTGTGTCTCTGCTTCACGGAGATCTCTCTGAGGAGCAAATGAGAGCCCTTTATGAGCATGATAAGATTAAAGCGATGGTTAACATTTCACATGGTGAAGGATTTGGCCTACCTTTATTTGAAGCAGCTCGTTCTTGTTTGCCGATCATTTCAGTTGGATGGTCAGGTCAGCTAGATTTCTTAAGAAAAGATGGTAAGGATATGTTTTTGAAAGTTAATCACGAACTTAAAGAAGTTCAAAAGAAAGCAGTTTGGAAAGGTGTTATTGAGCCCGGATCCAACTGGGCATATGCTGATCAAGGTTCTTTCAAGATGGCTTTGAGAATGATGTACAAAAAGCATGATGAATTTATAAATCAATCAAAAGAATTGCAGAACCATATTGATACAAACTTTAATAATGAAACTCTTTATGAAAACTTTTGTTCTAATATTTATAACCCAGACTTAGACATAGTCATACTATAAGAGGTGTCATGAAAGAATATTACACTTGCAATATTTTTGCTAAAAACTTCGATATATCGAAAAAATTTTTAGTTAAACAGAAACAACTCGTAGTGATAAGCGAATTAAAATTAAAACCATCAAATGTTGAATACAATTGTAAATGGTATGCAAAGAGTATTGATAGCGAAAAACCTTTTATAGCAATACCAATTAGAAATTGTTCAAAGCTATTGAGGTATACATTGGATAATTTTAAAGAAAATGGAATGTTTGATATATCAAATGTCCTAGTAGTCGATGATAGATCAACTGAGAACCTAAAAGAAATAACAGATGATTATCCTGTTAGTTTCCTTAGGGTAGACAATGAGCATGGCTTCAATTTTTCAATGCTAAACAATATAGCAGCACTTTTGTCACATAAGCTTGGTGGAAAAACTTTTGTAATGTGGAATAGTGATCTGTGGGTAGATAAGGTAGAATATTTTAAAGATCTATTGAAATTACATGCTCACAATGATTCTACAATTTCTGGATCTAAACTTTTATACCCAATAGAGTCTTTACATCAAGACGAGCATAGCGATAATATAAAAAATCACTTTCCGAATAAATTAGACGGATCCTATAAAGACACAGTTCAATTTGGAGGGTCTAGATGGATACCTACTGCGGTTCCATCAACAAAAGGTAATCTAACATGTTTTATACCTCACCATTATATGAGATTTTCAAATAAGCTTGATAGTAGGGTAAATTGTAACTATGGTACGGAATTTATAACCGGAGCTTTACAAGTTATAGATCTGGATTGGTTTATATCCACAGGCGGACTTAATCCTTCCTTGCCCAAAAACTTTCAAGATGTAGATATTTGCTTGAAAGCAATACAGGATCAAAAAAAAGTCATGTATTTTGGTAAAGATATTCACTTCTATCATGATGAATCTTACACCTTTTATTCTAATAAAGATGAAAAGAAAATTGACAACCAAATGGCAGCAGATACCGCTCTCTTTGAAAAAATTTGGGGAAGCGAAATATTAAAGTTGGTATTTTAGGAGAAAAATGAATAGAAAAGTAGTATATACAGCCATCTTTGGCAACAAAGACACATTGAAAGACCCACTACATACTGATGTAGATTGCGACTACGTTTGTTTTACTGACAGCGAATCGTTAAAGTCTGATGTCTGGAAGGTAGTAAAGGTTGATCCAATCGATGAAGACCCAGTTAGGTCTGCAAAAATATACAAAGTAAACCCTCATCTATTTTTGAGCGAGTATAATACTAGTATGTGGATTGATGCAAACTTCTTAGTTTGTTCTAGTCTGAGTAGTTTTTTTCAAATCTTAGGACCTCAAGCAAATATGTTGACATTTCAACACGATCAAGGTAGAAATTGCATATATGACGAAGCAGAAATAATCATATCTCATCAAAAAGATGATCCTGCAAAAGTAAGAGAGCAAATGAATAAATATAAAAAAGATAACTACCCTAAAGATTTGGGTCTTACTGCCAATTCTGTGTTATTAAGAAGGCACAATGAGGAAGATATTGTGGATCTAATGACCGCTTGGTGGAAAGAGATTGAAGACTATAGTAGAAGAGATCAATTAAGCTTTTATTATTGCAAATGGAAATTAGATACAAAAATGTTCATGCTTAAATATCCAAACTATAATATAAGATTTAACAACTGGTTCAGGTGGCTTCCTCACAACTATGAATCGCAACCATGGAGCTTTTAATGTTATCTGTAATAATAGCAACATTTAATAGGTCTAATGTGTTGAGGGAAAATTTAGACTGCTTCATGAAACAAACTGATAAAGATTTTGAAATTGTAGTAGGAATTGATGGCTCAACTGATAATACGATTGATATGTTAAAAAACTATAAAGCCGACTTTCCAATCCGATGGGTAGATTCTGGCGAGACAAATAAGTATTGTCTGGCAAAAGTAAGGAACATGGCTCTGATTGAAACAAGAGGCAAGGCTGTTGTAATTTTAGATGACGATAGTTTTCCAACACCAGAGTTTGTCTCGGCACATAAATCATCTGTGAAACCGAAAACACTAACCGGTGGATACAGAAATTCTCACGATCCAAGAGATCCAATGCATGCTAAGATGGCTAGGTATTTGTCCACATATGGATCACTAAACCCTGTAAAAATGAACGAAATTTTAGTTGAAAACAACTGCTGTATGTTAAGAAAAGATTGGATTGGTAGTGGGATGTTTTCTGAAAGGTTCGAAGGTTATGGTGGGTGTGGTCAAGAGTTTTTCCTCAGATTGATTCACCAAGGATTTGATTATCAATTCAATCCAAAGGCTATGATTTTTCACCATAAAGAATTCGAAGGAGATAATGGACTAACTAGACCAATGAAAATGGAGCAAGCTAGAGAAATGAGTAAACTTATTAACAAACACGTATGGAGCTACAATGGATAATACAGTAGATTTACTAACACTAAGATTGGAAGATATTCAACTTCCACCAAAATATTTGGAATTGTGGAATGACATCAACCTCTCCATTCAATCAACAAAGGCATCCAACTATAGGCTGCCTGAAGAAGACAAAGAAAAAATATTAGATAAACTTTCAAAAAGGGCTTTTTTTCTATCCACAATTGCTAAGCACTTTAATGCAAAAAACATCTTAGAGGTCGGAACAGCAGAAGGTTGGCAGTTCTTCAGTTTTGCTGAATACTGCAGAGGGGTTGGTGGCAAGGTTTGGAGTTGCGATATTGATGATAGAAGACATAAAAAGTATGTTAAGGAATATGAAGATGTAGCTACATTTTCTTTAGGGGATAGTAAAGTACTTGCCGACAAATTAAACTCCGAGAATATAAAAATTGATCTTTTTTATATTGACGGGTCTCATGATAGAAACGCAGTATTAAAAGATATTGCAAACCTTAAAAGCGTCCAATCTGAAGATTCTTTGCCGGTATGGATTTTTGATGACTATGATGATCGCTTTGGTTGTTATCATGATATCTCAATGGTTCTCAAATCATCTCCGAGCTACTTTGTTTATTCACCAGGCAGAACAGCTAGTGGAAACCCCACTCACCAAGCTATTATAAGAGGGTTTTTTAAATGAAAATATTGTATTTTGAAAGACACCATAGCAATTCCTATTCTTATTATAATGAAATCAAAAATGCTTTAGCAAGAGATAATACCATATATCAGTACACTAAGTGGACCCCTGTTGGTGGTGAAGATTTAAATATAGGTAATGTCCTAAGTGAGTGTCCTGAAAAACCAGACTTTATATTATTTGGATTCGGTTGGACAGATTGTTCCGAGAATTATCCAAAAAAAGTAAGAGACTTGGATAATTGTAAAATCCCAGTGGGAGTAATCTTAAATAAAGAGTACGCCGCTCTAGAAAAGAAATTAGATTGGATAAAGAATATGTCACCACAAGCTGCCTTCACTGTTTTGCATGAATATGATGATTATTCCAAAAGAACTAATGTACCTTTTCATCAAATACCATTTGCTGTAAACCCAAGTGTTTTTAAAAAATATGCAGGTGAAAAATATAATTGCGATTTTGGATTTTCTGGAGTAATAAGACCAGAACAGAGAAATAACTGGAGACATAAAATAATCGAAGATAGCAAAAGCTGGCAAGACATAAAAACCTCCTTTTCTCAACATAGGCACGATACAATGGAAGCTTATGCAAGAAGAATAAACAGGACAAAGATTTGGCTCAGCACAACTGGCCCAGCTGACATAGTTAATCCACGATACTTTGAAGTAATGGCAGCAAACACTACACTACTAATCTGTAATCGTCTAGACCATGTCTACAAAGGATTATTTGAAGAAGATGTACATTGCGTCATGTTTGAGACGCTAGAAGAACTTAGAGATAAGGTGGAGTATTATTTAAACAATGATCACGCAAGACAAAAAATTATTAATCAAGCATATGAACATGCAATATCAAAACATACTTGGGCCCACAGGGCAGACAAGATAAATTCAATCTTAAAGGAGATAACATGAAAAAAGTATTTATAACAGGAATCGGTGGCTTTATTGGTAAGTATCTAGCCGAAAAGTTGCTAGAAGATGGGTCATATGAGCTTCATGGACTAGTCTTAGATGGAGAAAACAAAGATTTAGGGTTTGACTATACCCCCTGGGTTGGATCCTTAACAGATTTTAATTTAATTGGTGAACACCTCGAGGCAGTAAATCCTCACTTTATTATTCATTTAGCTGCTAGAACTGAGGTGGAAAAAAGTTTTTATGACCCAATCCACTTTCAAACTGTAAACTATGATGGAACTGTTAATTTAATTGAAAAGTCAAAAAATCTTTCAAATTTAGAGTTGTTCATTTTCTCTTCAACAATGGAAACGTATGGAGCAGTCCCTAAGACAGAATGGAAGCCTTTTGATGAAGAAACTAAGCAATATCCAAATGCACCTTATGCTGTTGCTAAGATAGGTTGTGAATATTATTTGAAATACGCAGAAAGGGCTTATAACTTTCCATGGACCGCGTTCCGTCAAACAAATGCTTACGGAAGATGGGATAATAACTTTTTTGTTGTAGAGCAAATTATTACTCAAATGCTTGACAATCCCAATGAAATTAATTTAGGATATAGAGAGCCTTATAGAAACTTTTTGTATATCGATGACCTAGTGGACCTGTATACCACAACTCTCAAAAATGTCGATCTGGCTAAGGGAGAAATATTCTGCACTGGTCCAGATAATGCTCTACAAATTAAGGATTTAGCTGATTTCATAGCAGACAAACTTGATTGGAAAGGCAAGATCAATTGGGGAACAAAGCCTCCAAGAGCTGGTGAAATATATTACCTAAACTCCACCGCTGCGAAAGCCAAAACTATACTGAACTGGGAGCCAAAAACAAATCTTAGTGATGGTATAGACAAGACAATAAAGATGTGGAGAAAGGATGACTAAACACAAAGCTTGTATTGCGATACTTTCATCTAGACAAAGGACTATTAAACTTTGTCTAGATAACCTATGGAGTAGTTTCAATAACAAATATGGCTATCCTGTCTATATTTATTATTTTGATGATATCTATGATTCCGCCGAGTTGAGAAAAAATATTTGCTCTAATACTAAACAAAAAATTATCTTTAAACAGGTGCCATATAGCAGCCCTGAAAATGTAAGTGAATCTGATATGTTTTACAATAAAATGGATAATTGGTATGCAAGGACAAGATTTTCTATTAATAGAAAAGGGTATTTGCACATGATCAATTTTAAGTGTAATATGATGAATTATGAAAATACAAATTTTCATGATTATAAATATGTTTTTGTATTAGACGATGAATCTGGTTTTACCAAAGAAATTAATTTTGACCCGTTTCAATCTTTGTATCAAAACAAATATTCCATGGGATCATTTTACACACAAGAAAGAGAAAGAGAACCCAGCCAAGGTCAAATATGCACAACGATGCATTTTTGGAACTTAGCAAAAAAGTTTATAGAAGACAACAATATTGACGTCAAATCAGAACATATAAAAAATTTGTTTTTGGACCCGGACGCACCTATAAACGTAAATCGTTTGCCCATATTCTCAATGAGGGTTGTCGACACCGATTTGTTAAAAAGCGAGCAGTGGCTCAAGTGGTTAGATGCTATTAATGAAAGCGGGGGAATATACAAGCATCGGTGGGGTGATGATGATATATATACAATGTTTTGCCTCATAAACAATATTGAAATTGTTGACTATAACACTATAGAGGGAGAGTGTTTTAATACACAACACTTTAGATCTATACAGGGTTTTGCACCTAGTGTTAAGGAGATGAGTAGATGATCTGGAATGAAATAGTATGTCTAGGTGACTCTCTAACGTATGGAGCTAGAGATAGGTATGGAAGATCGTATCCGGCTGAGTTAGGTAAAATTTTGTCCGAAGAAACAAAAGAATTCTATATTTGTCACAACTATGGAATAAATGGTGAAACTAGTTCTGATTTATTGAGAAGAAGTTGGAATATCCTCAAATCACATGCCGGAGCAAAGATATGTCTATTGTTGATTGGCACAAACGATACAAAAAAACCAATGCCACTAGACATCTACAGGGATAACTTAAGACAAATTATTAGCTCAATCAGAGCTAATGGTAAAACTCCCATTGTGGGAACACTCCCTGCTTTAGAGTTTAGTCCTTATTATATGTTTAACAGAGATTATATTGATAAATACAATAAGGTTATTAAAGAAATGTCAAAAGAGATGAACTTTATGATATGTGATCTAGATGGTCTCGCGCCACACCTAATTGATGGAGTTCACTTTACTCATGAAGGTTACAAGGAGGTTGCTAAAAAATGGGCAAAAACAATAATGTCACTAAGCTAGCCTTTATAGGCAATACAAAATTAACCAAACATGCAATAGAAGAAGTTTTAAAGATTAAAAACTATAAAATAGTTATTTTGTTTGGTCTGTCTGATGCCAAGATGATCGACAAGGTCAACTCCATCAGCATGGACTCCCTTTGTAAAGAGGCTGGGATTACCCTAGATAAAAGCGAAGATTGGGACAAATTCTATTACGCCTGTAAACAAGAAAATGTAGACACAATAATAACACTTGGAGATTCTCGAGTGGTACCAAAAAAAATAGTTAACAACTTTGAAGTGATTGGGAATCATGGAGCAATTTTGCCACATGTCAAAGGTGGAGCATCTTTGGTGTGGGGTCGAATGTTTAATTTGGGTTTTTGGGGAATATCAATAATGAAAATAAGAGAGAAAATAGATAGTGGAGAAATATTGAAGACAAAAAAATTCCATTATACCGATGTCATTACTGAAAAAGATTTTGTGCAAACAGCAGACGCATTAACTATTGAGGCTCTTTTGGAAGTTTTAGGTGGAGATGTCCAACCTGTTTGTAATAAAAAGTGGGACGTTAGAGTATCAAAACAAACAGACTCATATAAAACCTCAGAAATATTTAAGTATTGTATGGACAATGATCTTTGTATATATCTACCTCCTAGGATTCCAAAAGATGGCACGATAAAACAAGAATGGCCGCAAGAGTTTATAAATAATTTTAAAATAGCAAATAATAACCCATATCCAAAATGGATTAATGAAAAGGAGGGGAAATGACAAAAGCCTTTGCAACATATTTATGCAATGACCTATTCATACCTGGAGCGATTGCTTTAGCAAAATCACTAAGGTACAATAAAACAAAATATGACATGCTTTGCATGGTCACAGATCTAGTCACAAAAGAGGGTAGAGATCAATTAATTAAAGTTGGCTATAAACTATCCAATATTGATAAGATTGCTCCCTCTAGAACAGAGGGGATAAAAGATAGATACAAAGACAACAGTTGGATGATGTTCACAAAACTAAACCTATGGAAACAAACCCAGTATGACAAAATAGTATTTATTGACGCTGATTGCATTGTGATACAAAATGTAGATGAGATGTTAGATATGCCATCTGTCTCAGCGGTGAGAGACTTGAGTTATCATGGCGTTAGTGCTGGAGTTTTGGTGCTAGAGCCAAGTCTAGAGTTTTTCGATGATCTAATGAAGGATATCAATAGTGATGTTTATGACAATACATATAGTGATCAAAGCTATTTGAATTGGTACCTAACAGACAGAAAGATATGGAACGAAATACCATATGAATATAACGTTCACCAAAAGAGAATGGAGTTTAGGGATGGTGTAAAAATCTATCATTACAACGGACAAAAACCTTGGATAACTGACCCTAACAACACATGCAATTGGCGAATGGGCAATAGCTACATATATCAATTGTGGCATCAATTTTATAACATGGAGATGGAATGAAAAATAGAGTATTAATAACTGGCGGTGCTGGGTTTATAGGGCATCAAGTAATATATAGATTTTTAAAAGACACAGATTATGATGTCGCAACAATTGACAGATTAGACACCTCCGGTAATCTAAGAAGAATACAGGAAGTGCTTGAGACAAATCCAGAGTGGAAGAAGAGGTTTACTTACCACTGGCATGACCTGAAGGCCCCTATAAATGATACCATCAAGAATCAAATAGGTAGGGTAACCCACATTGTACATCTCGCCGCCGGTTCCCACGTTGACAGATCGATTGAAGATCCAATGTCATTTGTAATGGACAATGTGGTGGGTACAACAAATATGTTACTATATGCTAAAGATTTACCAAAAGACGATTTAAAACTTTTTATAAACTTTTCAACCGATGAAGTTTTTGGCCCTGCACCTGAAGGTGTGGCTTACAAAGAGTGGGATAGATATAATAGTGGAAATCCTTACTCTGCATCCAAAGCGGGAGCAGAAGAAATGTGTCTTGCTTTCGGAAACACTTATGGTATGCCAATTATAAACTCTCATACCATGAATGTTTTTGGAATAAGACAACATTCTGAGAAATATATTCCCTTGCTGATTAAGAAAATCAGAGACGGAGAATCCGTAACGGTGCACTCCAACAAAGATAAAACAAAAGCCGGTTCTAGATTTTACATTAATACTGATGATGTGGCTGATGCTATTTTGTTTCTTTTGAACAAAGGAGTACCAGGTGATAAATATAATATTGTTGGGGAAAGAGAAGTGGACAACTTAGAATTAGCTCAAATGGTAGCTAAAATCATGAACAAAGATTTGATATATGAGATGGTAGATTTTCACACATCTAGACCGGGTCACGATTTAAGATATGCCTTAGATGGGTCGAAAATGAAAGACATGGGTTGGCAACCAAAAGTACCTGTTTTTGAAAGACTAAGAGAGGTTGTAAATTGGACTCTAGAAAATGACCGATGGTTGCTATAATTAGGAGATAATAATACAATGAAAGTTTTAGTAACTGGACACAGAGGATATATTGGAAGCCATTTATATTCCGAGCTTAAACGTCTCGAACATGAAGTTCATGGAATTGATATCAAAGATGGAGAGGACGCTCTTCATTGTCTACCAGATGAGAATTTTGATTATGTCTTTCACATGGCTGCTCAACCAAGAGTTGAGTTCTCAGTCATCAACCCCTCATATACGATGAAGCAAAATGTATTTGTCACTTCAACTGTTTTAGAGTGGGCAAAGAACCATGGAGTAAAGCGTGTTATATTTAGCTCTTCAAGTGCTATAAATGGAGATGGCGACGGCATACCAAAATCACCCTACGGATTACACAAGCTAATGTCAGAAATGGAATGCCGTCTATTTTCAGAGCTGTATGGCCTTGACACGATTTGTCTAAGATATTTTAATGCTTATTCTGAAGATCAGCCTTTTGGTGGTGCCTATTCAACAGCTATTTGTGCTTGGATGGAGATGATTCGTCAAAATAAGCCATTACGAATAGACGGCGACGGAGAACAGACTAGAGACCTTGTTCACGTTGAAGACATTGTCCTTGCCAACATTTATGCCATGCAATCATGTAGCTGGTTTGGTGGGAAATTTTACAATGTAGGATCTGGGAAGTCAGTGTCTATGAATTTTATAAAAGACTATATTAATTCTCAACACAATGTTGAATGGAATCACGCTCCAGCTCGTAAGGGAGATGTGAGACACACGCTAGCTGATATTACAGAAATAAAAAAAGATCTTGGATGGGAACCTTTGGTTTCTATTCAAGAAGGATTAACAAGATGTTTTAAGGAGTTAAAATGAATCATAAATTATCAAGCCAAGCCATCGGCGCAATCATGATGGCATTACAAAAGTCTTTAATCGAACAATCCGATATTGTTCCAACGCTTCAAGGATTTGAAATCCAAGTCGACGACAGCGGCGAGTTGGTTGTTATGAACCCGCCAACATTTGAAGTTCCCAAGGATGAAAAGCAAAATATTGAAACGAGTATTCAATAATGCCTAGGTATACTTATAAGTGCATAAGTTGTGATGAGGTATTCGATGTTGTTCACGGAATTTTCGATGAACATCATACTTGTGGCTTCTGTCATTCCACAAAGATCAAGAGAGTGCCTCAGATGCCCCATATTCATCGAAAACAAGTTTCAAAGGGTGAGAGGGTAGGTGAGGAAACAAAGCGCGCTATAGAGGAAAATAGAGCCCTTCTAAAGGAAGAGCGAAAAAAAAGAGTGGAGTACAAAGATGGAGATTAGTTTATTACTAGGTTTGCTGCTGGGTGTTTCTATGGTTATCAATATCGCTTTGTTCAGACTTGCAATGTGGCAGAGCAGAGATTTGACCAATGTATCAGACAACTTGGGTGATCTAGTGGAAATCTTAGAAAACTATAGAGAGCATTTAAGGCGAGTTTATTCTTTAGATGCCTTCTATGGAGATGAAACTCTAGAATTCTTGATGCAACACACAAATGCAGTAAGAGATTTGCTTGAACAACAATATGGATCAACGGTTTCAATAACAGATCCAATCGAATATGAAATTGAAGAGGTAGAAGAAGATGGCGAGAAAGAGATCCCCGAAAAAGAAAAACATGTACTTTACGCAGGTGCACGAAGACGCAATAGTTGAATATTGCAATACAGAAGATTTAAGAGAAAAGGAGAAGCTCTACATGAGCCTTATTCAGCCTGCGTTCTCTCAGATGGTTGACAAGATTGTTTTTACATATCGCTTCACATCATTACCAGATATCGATGATCTTCGTGAAGAATGTAAAGGTTGGCTCGTAACTATCCTCGCAAAGTTTGACCCCAACAAAGGATCAAAGGCCTTCTCATATTTTTCCGTCGTTACTAAGAATTGGTTTATTCACAAGGTTAAAAAGAACAAGAAGCGCCTCGAAAAAGAGATATCGTTTGAAGCTGTTGATTATGATCTTGAAAGAGACCTAATAGATAAAGGACAATCATATCAAGACAAGAAGATGCGTTCTGAAATGATGGAGCATTTGAAGTTTGAAATGTCAACATGGGAAGTGGACTTTACAAAAGAAGCTGAAAAGAAAGTGTATGATGCAGTCATTGTTCTGTTTGAGTCTGCTGATGATATTGAAATTTTTAACAAGAAAGCAATCTATCTTTATCTTCGAGAAATAACTGGCATGAACACGAAACAAATCGTAACCCAACTCAACAAGATGAGATCTCGATATAAAGAGTTTCGTCACGATTGGGACAATGGCAAAATTTAAGCGAGACTAATTATTGACATGAGCAGTGATAAATTTATAAAAGAAGCAATTGATAATATTAGAGGAGATCGAGAAACAACTCGTGAACTTCTTGATGACGCAATGCGATATTTGGCCACAGACCAGTCTCGACACCGAGACATGGGTCAAACCCTTGCGAAGTATGTAGAAACACTCCAGAGGTCAAATGAGCAGCTCGTAAAGCTATGTGGGTTGATGTCTAAGAATGAAAAAACCGAGGAGTTGACCGACAAGGATTTTGCTCAAATATTTGATCAAATTCAAAAGTCGGAGGATAATTAATGTCTAGACACACAAAAGGCCACACCAATCCAGAATCATACAGATTTTTTGAGGGCTCGGTGCATGACTCATTTTCATTTTTTATTAACAACTTAACTGATAGTTATTATTCTAATTTACTTAACGTTGTAACCACTGGTACATTTAAAGCTGTTTGTCTATCTGGCATAACAACTGGAAACAATACGGGAACAGGAACACACCCTCTAGATGGGTACAGGAATGATGATACTGGTCATTTTTACTTGATAGTAAAGCCCCTAACGGATTTTGGAAATATATTACCAGACCCACTTAATTATAAGGGTGATAAATATGCACTATTAAGATTAGTAGAGTCTTACGGATCAGTATATTTAGCAAGATCATCTTATGATTATTCTTCAATAAGCCCCGTATCTTTTGGTCAAATTATAGATTGCAACTTTCTTAGAGGAAGTGCAGCAAGGTCTGATTTTAGAGACCTTTCTTTTAGTGAGCCACTTGTGTCAGAATACGATCAAAGATACTTAGATCTTATCTCAGAATCTTTTGATATTGATGTTACGACTCTTGATTCTTATCGCAAAGGTTCTCCTTTTGTTTTAGGTGCAGATACCACAATGACTACGCAAGAGTATACAGATAGAGGTTTATGCTCAAATGTGCAAGGAGAATTAAAAAATGTTGAGTACGTTGTTATTCACTATAGTGCAGCTTTTGGTAGCAAAAAGGCTGTTTTAAAAAGCGAAAATGAGAATACAAAATATGGATATCATTTCATGGTAGATCGCGATGGAACATTTTTTGAATCTGCACCTACTGATACTTTAATATATCATGCAGCAGGTAACAATGTTGTAAAGAACGAAAATAGCGTTGGGTTATGTATAATGAATGTTGGATATGCCAGAACAGGGGTGCCCGCCAAATCAAATTGGGAGACCGGAGTGTTTCCAAACCAACCACCAGAATCAAAAGCAACTAGATTAAAAAATGGAAAAGTAAGTTCATCAGGTAAGGATGGAAAATGGGAGCCTTATACTGAAAAATCTTTAAAATCATCAGCGATATTAGTAGCAAGAGTGTGTAGAGATTTTAATTTAAACCCTTTCAGCGCCGTTGTTGGACATTCTGACATACAAAACAACAAACAAGACCCAGGTCCCGCTTTTGATATGGCAAAATTTAGAAATATGGTTTTAGCCGAAATGAGTAACATGGGAGTTGAGAACCTTCCTTACTCGGATTCTGGAATAGAAGTGGATGAGTTTGGCGATCCTATATTAGAATCTGACACAACGGAAGAAGAAGCATACCAAGCACCTGATATAGGTTCTTCGGTTGCTGATTTGCAAACTAAGTATGATGGTAAAACAATGTATTTCATTCCAGGTACAGGAGCGATGAAGGGAACTTTTTTGGTAGAAGATGGTGCGTTTTACTTTTCATATAATGATGATGAAGATGTCATGAGAAAATTGAGAGTTTATAAGTAATGTCATTAAAAAATCAAGACAAATATGAAAATCAGAACTTGCTTGAAAAAAGCAAAGAGAATGGAAGGCTTCAAGGTATCGGTCAAAAACCGATATTGGAAGCTATTCCAAGTGTCGAGTTCGGACAATCAGAAAAAGTAATTAAGGGCGAAAACAACTCTTTTATAATACTTGGAAGAGACAGGCCCAGTATTTTAAAATCTGGTTATGGAGGCAGAGGTGCTACCCAAGCTGCGAGAATTGACCTTATAGCAGGGGCAGCATCCTCATATCGCCACAAAGATGGTTCTAGGACACCTCCTGATAAAAATATTGTAGTTAATCCTAGTTTTGCAACCGATGCTGCACGATTATACATAAGCCAAAAAGCTGACATAGACTCCTACATGGGTCTCGCCCAAGGTCCTCGAGATCAAAGCAAGGGGCGATCTACAATAGCCTTGAAAGCAGACACCTTAAGAATGCATGCCAGAGGTGACGTTAAGATTGTAACTGGTAGAGCTAGATTTCAAGGTTTTGGAAACGGAGGAGAGGCTTTGTCAACTGGCGGTAACAACGAAGTTGTTGGTACAATATCTCTGATTGCTGGTAACTATACTGATGATGATACAATAGGATCATTTAATATGCTTGACCCTTTTCGCAAACAAAATGGTCAAAGAAGAAAACTACAACCCCTTACAAAAGGTGACAATTTGGCGTCTCTACTTGAAGAGACATTGACAAAAATTCAACAACTCGCATCAATGGTGGCTTCAAACACTACTAGTATAACAACATTAAATAATAGCATGATGCAATCTGTTTATATGACCGCAGCAGGACCAACTAGTCCATCTGTGATTCATCCTGCTTATTTTCCTATAATCGCAACCAATGCGGCCAATAATGTGATAGAACGCACCGCTTTAACAAAAGACTTGGAACTTATGAAAATAAACTATTTAAACCCAGACTTTGGATCTGACTTTATTAATAGCAAATTTGTATTTACAACTTAAGGAATAATTTATGAGTAAAATTGAAAAAAAGTTCTCTGATTTTCAAACAAATGAATGTGATGAACAGATTGTAGAACAACCAGTCGACGAAAGATTGTGTCCATCTTGTTTTCCAAACGACAGCTTTTCGCTACCCGACCAGTGGTTTAATATAGAAGAAGCTTATTTAAATGAAAAAACATGCGAATATAGTGTGAGAATATATGAGGTTGAAGCAAATAGGAAGTTAAAATTTCTACCCAATAGCACAACCACAACAGAAGCGGCTGTCATAGCTGGTATTGAAAAAATATTAAACCAATTTAATAAATTATCAACCAGTGATGTTGTCGACTCCTTAATAAACTCAGCATTTTTGGCGGAAACTAGCTATGGTCCTGACGCAACGTTGTATGGAGAGAGTTATTTGATAGTAATCCCGTCTTTTAATTTTGACATGGTACCTGATTCTGAAGACGAACCAGGCGAAGAAGATGATGTTGATCTTGATCCACCAACCGAAGTCATTGTTAAGCACAAAAATTTATTTAAAAGAACCATACAGCTTGGTTCTGCCTTACGAGTATATGACATGCTTTATGCTGCGGCTCAACAGATTGGAGAATATAAAGGTATAACTTTAGTTTATGAAAACGATCCAATTACTAGAGTTAGTTTTCTAGGTATGAGATTTCAATTAGCTACATTCAGAAGGCTTTTGAATTTAGCGCTTCGGCAAAATAATTTTGAAGGTATTGATTATCCAAGTTTGATTAGGAGAAGATATAAAAAAATAAAGTTTATACTAAGTTCAAATCCAAATAAGCCATTTTTGATAAAATCAATTTATGTTTTAAGTGAAAATTGTGAAGACGAATATACGAAATTAAGACTTCATGGCGATACCTTGCAGCTTACCCGCCCGGGTTTTGAAACAATAGTCAACTTTTTTGCAAATTTTGATAAAGTGATAAGCGATATAACTGCCAAAGAAACAAAGCCATGGCTTGAGTTTTCACTCGATAATGTATACCCAAAGCTTGTTGCAAACTATGGAGAATATGGAGAAATAACAGAAGAAGATTATAGAATGGTTGGCTGTTTATTCGAGAACTCTTTAGGAATTGGTAATGGACAGATAACAGACTTTCTTGCTAGAGAAACTCTCTCCTTCTTTAAGGTGCTAGAAAATGATGCCTATAAATCAGCATGTCGATCAATAAATCAACTTAGAGAACCTACAGAAGATTCAGAAGCAAGAGCAAAAACGTCAGAAGACCTAAGAGCTGAAAGAACAAAATCAACATACAGAGAGCAGTATTTGAATTTTGTTTACGACTCCCTGTTTAACACAGTTAAATTTAGGCACCCAGAAATAACGAATATTACAAAAGATAACGTATTCGGCATCTTAGAATCTGATGCTGGTATTCTAATGATCGAAGAACCAACATACAAATATAAAGATGACAATGGCGACCGCCAAACTCACAGAAAAAAATTAGAGATAACAACAAAAATCAAGCTAGATGCAGCGGCGGCAACCTACGCTGATAAAAAATATGCTAATTTAAATAACGCTTGGTCTACGAGATTCAAAAACAACGCAGACTGGGAGGAAATGAAAGAATCATACTCAGAAGCTTTTCAACCAGAAAACGGATTTTTAAATTACCTATTTGGTACTGACCCAAACGAAAATGACAATGCCGGCGTTGAAGATGAAAGAACAATATTGAATACAATTGGGCTATGTGGCATGACGAAGCTTACCGGTAAAATGCTCCAGTGTCTTTTAGGTGGAATGACAATTGATGATTTCTATGATCTTCTAGCAGAGAAAGCAATGGAGTTTATGGAAGTAAATACTTTAGGATTGTTTCTCAATGCTCTCCCTTTGTCATTTAGGGATAACCTTAATCAAGCCTTAGCTGAACAATTTGGAGACATAAACCTCGAACAACTTATAGGTATAAAAGCAGAAGATGGATCTTCAATGAAAGATATTGTAGGTTTTTCAAAACCAAATGCAATAATGAAGGCTTTTGAAAGATCCTCTGATCCATTGAATGATCCAAAAATTACACCTGATGATAAAGAATTTCTAGTAAACAACATTGGAGAAGGTCAATTCTATGATGTCATAATGGAGAACTATTCTATTCTTTATGACCGAAGCTTATCAGAATACATAAGTCTCCCCAATGGTGCAGAATTTGTAATTCCATCTACAGCAGGCACGGACAATCAGCAAAGTAAAAATTACAAAACAGCTAAAAAATACATAAAGAAAGTTGTCAAACACGCAAGAAGATCTTATCTTAAAGGTTCTGATACTTTTACTCAAGCCAATACAAAACTAAAAAAGACCGTTGACCTTTTTGGAGATTATGACCGAGGAGACTCTAAAGATCAACTGGAAAGATCTCTAAACTCAAATGAAAGAATTTCAAAAGCATTTCAACAATCAAATATGGGAACCAAAGTAGACGCTGTATATGATGTGATATTTGATTTTGTTATTGACTATATTTTGGGATTGATGAACGTTGATCAATTAATACAAATACTCAATCAATTTCCAGGAGCAGACTTAGCCTTTGGGTTTATATCTGACTTTTTAAAATCTTGTCCACACCCACCTCTGTTTCATCCTCCCGCAGCCGACTTTATGAAATCTTTTTCTTTAGATGTGTGTGACCCAGAGATGAGCATGAAAATGCCAAAGATGAATTTTCCAAGTTTATCTTTGAGATATAATTTAGAAAAACAATTTGGAGACAATTTTAGAAATGCAATAGTGGCATTGGTAACAAAAATCGCAATCAACATGCTTAAGAGAATTATGAACTTTCTAGAAGATGCCTTGTGTAAAACAATTGGTGCCGTTGGTGCATTTGTAGCAGAGGGGATTCAAAATGGAAATTTAATACAAGGGGCTAAAGATAATTTTCAAAAAGCATTAGATCAGTTATTTTGTGGTGGATCAACAAATCCAGACACTGGAAAAAGCAGAGCAAGCGAATTGGCGAATGGATTGTTCCAACCAGCTTTGGCTATATCCGGTGTAGATTATGAAGGGGCTGGGGATAAAGTCTCAAACATTATATCTTCCGTTGTATCTCAAGATGAAATACTAAGAGCAGTGGTTGATGGAGACACTCGTGCCAACAAAATGATCTCAAATGCAATTAATGCTCTAGCACCAGAAATGGCTGTTCTACTTGGAACTCCCAGCCAGGTTGCAACATTTTTTAGAAACCTAAAAAGCTACTTGCCTCAAGATGATAGGGATAGAATAAGGGATATGCTTAATGCTGGTATACCAAATTTGCCATTAACATCAAACATCTGTTTAACAAATGATCAGTTGAAAGCTTGGAATGATCTAAGAAACTCACTTTTGCGAGGGGCTAGCAATTATGATGCATCTGGGGCTGCACTAGATGGGACTGATGGTGGCGCCGGCGGCTTGGGCGGCCTGACTCCGGAACAAGCAGCAGATAAAGTAGCAAAATTAAATGAAGCGGTCGCCGACGCTTTGGAACAAACCATAGGCGATGCACTAAATTTAGATAATCCTGATGGACCTTTTATTGGAGCCATAACAGATGAGGCTCTTAAAGATGTTTGTAATCCTGATAATCTTTTTAATGATGTATCCCAGAGTGAATTATCGAAACAGGAATCTCAGAGTCTCAACGAACAAACCTTCAACTTGATATTGAGAATTATGATGATAAGTTTTAATGGTAGAAATGGAATATTCGGCAATGCCATGAGAGCTCGAGACAATACTAGAGAAGGTGTCGTCCGTAATCTTAGAAAGTTTTTTAACTCCAACTATGCTAATACCCAACTGGAAAGAGATGCTATTGAAGGAGCAAAAGGTACCATTGGCGCAGCAATAATGAATTCATTGACACAAGACAAATCTGTGATTGGTGAATATCCCCTATCTGTTGGAATATCACTAAGAGATCAATTGTTGGCAAACGGAAGCTACAATCTTCCATTTGCATTCTCCTCAGTTTATGAAGAGGGCGAGAATCAATCTTATTATAAATCTAGACAAAAGTTTCAAGATTTAAACAAGAATCAGGATCTATCATATGATTTTAGATTTATTTCTAAATTAGGATCTGGAGAAATAGTTGGAGAAGATTACATATTGCCAATAAACTATTCACTATCTGAGTCTGAAAGAGAGTATTTGGAAACAATAGGGGTTCAAATTGAATCAAATAGCGTTCCACTTAGACAGGAGATATTTCAAAGGTTTATGGACACAAAAATAGGTCTACAAAAGGACCACTCAGAATTGTACAATTCTGTATTCGAGGAGCTTGCCTCTAAAACAATCCATGCTTCAGTCACAAATGCTTCCAACTCTGGATCGGTTTCTACTGGTTATCTTTTTGGATATGTGTCCGAAGATGTTACAAAAGAAGACTTTGAATATTTAAACCCATCGGAATCAACTGACCCCGAGCACCCTCCCAACGCTCCGTATAGCTATAGCAATGATCAAAAAGTATTAGGATATTACGATCATCCTAGATTAAAAGTGTTAAGCCCTGAGCTTTATGGAGGGAGGTATACAAATCCTCCATATACTTATGAACCTAGAAAATTTGTCGGTTGGCTTGAATTTGCGACCAAAGCCTTTGAAAGTCAAGAGGGGTGTGACCCAAAAAGACCGCCGATGTTCTCCCTTACAGATATCAAAAATCGTGTTGAGTATCTTGAACAAAATTTAAAAAATTATCCAGAGATGACTAAAGATAAGGATTGCGTTATTGAAAAACCTTTCAAGCTTTTGATAAATAACAAAACTAGAGCAAAAATGGACGGAATAGTAAGAACCACGCTAAGGTGCTATATAGGTGAGTATTTTTTAAAAGGAGTAGGAACTTTCTCCAATATTCAACTAACACCTGAAAATTACGACCAAGCTTATTCATCTTATGTTGCTAATAATATAAAACGTGAAATGTCGCTGCTCGGATCTTTTGCTTTTAATTCTAGAAAAAGTATAACACACGAAAGATATTGGTATTTATTTTTAGAACAAGCAGTACAGACATACCAAACAATGTATGATCTTGGAGAGATTATGCCTTCAAAATCTGCACTTGAAGCCTTAGAAGAGTTTCATGAGGTTCAATCAATTTATGAAGGTGTCACTAGAAGCATTAAGAAAGAGATGAAAAGAATTATTCTAGATGTTGAAGTTAGGCCCTCCATGAATGACAGGAAAAATTTGTTAAAAAAACCAGAAAAATTAGCGATATACGCTATGGATTTTAGATTATCTGAAGATAAAGAAAACTATTTTGAATCCGGACCCATCGATCCAAGAGTGAATATTGGCCTTATAAGGCGATCTTCTGTAAAGAAACTTGACTTTTTTACTAAAATTTTTACGATTAAAATGTATGAAAAAGAAGCAATGCTGATATTAGGTGAATTGATAGCTTTAGAGTCTGCTAGATTAAGTGAGACTGCATTCAACGGCCTTAATGATAAACCAAAAATATATGACATGAATAAATCATTTATTGGTCTTAAAGAAATTTTTGAAAATACTGATTCAAACATTGGCCTTAACTCATATTATTTAGACAAGCAATTCGGCACAGCGCGTCCGGGAGACGTACCAGATGCTAAACCTAACAACACTTCAGCTCAAGTTACAGCAGACCCAGATAAGCCAAAGTTTATAGTTGAAAAATATATTAGATCAACTTCAAAAGACGGGATAACTCTACCGATTCAAAATGGAGTTAATTCTTTGCAAGATTTTAATTCAGAAATATCTAGACTATCAAGTATTAACTCATCTGGACATCTATCTGACTACTTTGGAAATCTTGAATTTACATATAGAGGATCTTTTAAATCATTAATGGACAAAGGGTTTGCAAATCAAAAATCTATCAATACTTTAGAGAAGCTTAATGAAAAAGAAGGAATAGAATTGGAACAATTGCAAAGTGGTTTAGTGAATTATATAGCAGTAAATGAATTCGAAGATTTTGATGTTATTTATGACAACTCCTTTCTACTTGAAGGTGAAGTAGCTAACCCTATAGGCACAAAAGGTGAACTAAAAATAAACTATGGACTCAGAATATGCATGGTCTTGCCTCAAAATTACTTCACATTGAATGATATAACGACACCTATCCGCAATGCATCACAAGTGGAAAGATCTTTTTATTTTCAAGACAATACTATGGTTGTACCTCTTGTCTCAACAGAGGTAGCAGCGGTAGATCAGGAGCTGTCCTCTTATAGTTCAAATAGTTTATACGATCTTGAGTGTTTGGTGAATAAACTAGTGGAAACGCAAGAATTTAAGGTTATGTTTAATAAAGTCTTCCCACTACAGATGTTTAATTCCATGTCAGCTATTTTTAATTCTGAAAATTTTCTCCCATCTCTTGGAAGAGGAGTGTTTTATGACGAAGCTTCTGGTTTGGAAGTACCAGAGAGAACAGAAGCTGCTTTAAATTTGATTGAAGAAGGTATGGATCCAGACGATTGGGAAGGTGTATCAAATGAATTTTTGAAAAACTTTCTTAGAAGAGAATTCAGATCTGCTTACTTAAGCAATGATATAGATGGCTTTTCTCTTGGTGAATTATCTGAGCGAGAAAGGCTAAGATTGTTCGGATCATTCAATCCATTTGACATATTTTCCCTACCTAGTATAAAGATACCCTGGTTCAAGAGAAGAAGGTTAAGGACAAAAGTTTATGATGCCAATGGTAATGAGTGTGCAGACCCTACAAAAGATTTTAGGTGAGCCTAATTAATGATAAATGTAAGGAATACTTATTATGACAATCTATGGACCAATGTGGCCTCTAAGAAACGGCGAAAATGATGCTTTTCAATTAAATGAAAAAAGATCTCAACAAGCAGCATTTGAATTAAAGAATTTAATTCTTACAAGCCCCGGAGAAAATTTAAGCGATTTTGATTACGGAGTTGGATTGAGAAATTTTTTATTTGATCAAAATACAAGGTCAAATAAAGAAAATTTAAAAAATGTAATAAGATCTCAAATATTTCGATACGTTGATATGGTTAGCTTGAATAGTGTGGTGATCACTCAAACAGATGAAATGGTAGACTCTAATCAAATTTCTGTTAAGCTAAACTATACCGTAATCGGCGAACCACTAAATGAAGAATTAGAAATTAACTTTTCTACTAACCAAGGAGGGATATTTCAGTGAAGAAAAAAATCTTAGTTGATTATACTAGTAGAGAATTTAATTCCATTAAAAATGACTTGGAGAATCACGCTAGACTATATTATCCGGATTCTTACAAAGACTTTTCTGAAAATAGTTTTGGATCTTTTGTTTTAGACTCTGTTGCTTATGTTGGAGATATGTTATCATTTTATTTAGACTATCAAGTTAATGAAAGTTTTATGGACACTTCTGTTGAATATGAGAATATTAGAAGACATGCAAAAAATAAAGGTTTTAAACTATCTGGTCCACCCGCAGCTTTTGGAATGGCAACCTTTTACGTATCAGTCCCAGCTAACAGCGTCGGGCAAGGACCCAATAGACAGCTAATTCCTATACTTAAATCGGGTACCGAAGTTGCAACTGATAGCGGTGTATCATTTGTTTTATTAGAAGATGTAGATTTTTCAAATCCAAAAAATGAAGCCGTAGCTAGTAAATTTTCATCCACCACTGGTGATGCGACACATTATGCTATAAGGGCTTTCGGTCAAGTTAAGTCAGTAAGCTTGTATAGAATAGAATTGGAAATAGGCGATTTTGAAAGATTTAGACAAACTAGAGTTGGATCATCGGCAATTCAAGAGATACACTCAGTATTTGACTCAAATGGTCACCAATATTACGAGGTCGACCATCTATCACAAGACTTAATTTATGTTAATACTACTAACCCGAATGCTTTATCAGATGGTGTACCACAGATAATAAAGCCCAAGAAAGTAGTCAGGCGATTTGTTGTCGAGAGAGACATTAATGGTACTTATTTAAGATTTGGATATTCGAACGAAACAGACGACACATCTAATGACATTATAGACCCAAGTACAATATCGTTAAAAATGAGTGGTAAAAAATATATTACAGACACCGCTTTTGATCCAACTACTTTACTAAAAAATAATAATTTAGGAATTTCTCCACAAAATACAACTTTAACTGTGTTGTTTTATAAAAACTCAAGTGACTCAATAAATGTAGCCTCCGGACAAATAACTAATTTTGTAACTAAACCTTTGGAGTTTCCAGGTGACATAAGTAGCTCTAGAGCTTCTGAGATCCGATCTTCATTAGAAGTGTCTAATGAAGAGCCCATCGTTGGAAATACAGAAACTCCAACATCAGAAGAAATAAAGATGAAAACTATGTCTGAAATGTTTTCGCAAAATAGAGCTGTCACTAGAAATGATTATGAAGCAATGGCATATTCTATGCCGGCATCTTTCGGCTCAGTAAAAAGAGCATCGATTGTTAATGATCCATCTTCAACAAATAGAAGATTATCGATGTATGTTATATCCGTTGATAATGATAATAATTTAATTACTACAAACCAAACAATAAAAGAAAATTTAAAAGTATGGCTTGGAAAGGTTAAGATGCTTAATGACAATATTGATATAATGAATGCTAAAATTGTAAACATTGGGTTTGATTACAAAATCATCGTACAACCAGCTTATGATAAAATTACAGCTTTGAACTCTGTCAATAATGCTTTAAATGATTATTTTAATAATAAAATGTATATTGGAGAGCCGCTGTATTTAACTGAGATATTTAGTTTGATCAATAGAGTTGAGGGAGTTGTAGATACAACACAAGTTACTCCTGTAATAAAGGACGGGTCAATATATTCTGGAGCACCATTGTCATTGTCTGACATAAAATCTAAAGATGGAACTTACTTAAAAGCACCGAAGAATGTTATATTTGAAATCAAATATCCAAAATCTGACATAAGAGGAACAGCAGTATGATACGTCGCTATTACGCCACAAAAGATAATACCATCACAAATGCTTTTGAAGAAAATCTTGTGAATCGTGGAACGGGATCCAATATGGGAGCTTCTGACATTTTGGAAGTTTTTTCAATTTATGGTCAAGCGTCGAGTTCATTAGGTCTGTCGTCTGAGTTGGCAAGAACGTTGATAGAATTTAATGTAACCGAAATATCTTCTTCTAGAGATAGCGGCACAATACCAGCGGCCGGCTCTGTTTCATTTTATTTAAATATGTATAATGCCCCTCACTCACAAACGATACCATCCAATTTTACAATGCAAGTCTTAGCTGTCTCTTCTTCGTGGGAGGAGGGGTATGGTTTAGATATGGAGCTTTATGAAGATAAAACAAATGACAAGATAGGATCAAACTGGATCCAAGCAAGACAATCAGCCAGCCATGCTGATGATGGTAAGTGGAATAAGGTTGGTGGAGACTACCATGCATCCCCAACATTTAGTCAAAATTTTTCTAGCGGACTGGAAAATTTAAGTCTAGATGTCACCTCTCTTGTAGAACAGTGGATTGCCGGCACCAAACAAAACTATGGATTTGGAATAAAACTATCCAATACTTTTGAGACATATTTTAGTTCATCTACCGGTGCTAATACTGGATCGATTATACACAACACCTCGGGTCAACGAAGATCATTCTTTACAAAAAAATTCTTTGGTAGAGATACTGAATTTTATCATCAAAGACCTGTGTTGGAAGCTAGGTGGGATAGTTCTAGAAAAGACGATAGAGGCTACTTTCATGCATCATCCTCACTAGTATCGGCCAATGAGAACCTAAACAACATATATTTATATAATCGTGTCCGAGGTCGACTAAGAAATTATCCAATAGCACCAACATCTGCAAGTATTAGAATTTCATCAACTGCAACCACTGGAAGCAACATGGTTTCTGCATCTGTTAGCAACGTTGCAACTGGTGTTTATAAAGCTAGATTAGCATTGGACACAACCGCCTCAACTGTTTATGATATTTGGTATAGTGGCTCGATAGGGTATCATACGGGCACAATAGATGTAAAATCTTTTCAAAGCCTAGGATATAACCCAGAAGATGTATATGTTTTGTCCATGCCTAGTTTAAGAAAGGAGTATAGAAAAAACCAAACTCATCGTTTGAATCTTTACGTTCGAGAAAAAAATTGGTCCCCCAATATACACACAATTGCTGTAAGATCATCCATACCTAGTGCAATAATTCCAAGTGCCTCCTTTCAATTAAAAAGGTGTATTGACGATCATATCGTCGTTCCGTATGGTACAGGGTCCACATTGCATACAAGTCTTTCATATGACGTATCAGGAAACTACTTTGATTTAGACACAACTTATCTAGAATCGGGATATTTATATGATATACAATACTCGTTTTATGATGAGGAAAATGGTTGGGAAGAACAGCCATACAGGTTTAAATTCAGAGTGGTAGATTAATGAGCAT
>CERF01034701.1_pt1 | contig 26567 bp, 9 predicted proteins | sample 530961 | NCBI WGS metagenome assembly CERF01 (sample SAMEA2621151, study PRJEB7988) | marine metagenome | isolation source: saline water (ENVO:00002010), including
TGCTGAAGTTGAGTCGGACACCCCCGCTGAAGAAGCGGCTGTGACCATAGGTGAGACAAATGACCAAGACGATAGTAGCGAACAAGAACTTATTGATGAGACGGAATGATGAACAGAAGCACGAGATTGGTATAGACCCCGATGACCCTAACCTCGTAATGGAGGTATGGATTCGTGATGTTTCATTCTTTGATATTCAAAAAGCGGCTCAAGAAATGTTTGATATTACTAAAGACGGTCAAATGTCTTTGAACCTTGAAGGTTATTACAAATATGCATTTACAAACTGGGTAGTGCGAACCAACCCTAATCTTTCTACTGATGAGTTGATGAAACTCAAAGGATATGTGGGTGAACAAATCTCTGCGTTATTGCCGAGTCCAAATGAACTTGGAGAAATGATGGCAGGGGGGTTTACCAAAGGCGGGAAAAAGTGATTGAGAGTTTTCTCAGTCGCAAAGTAATCCATTCCCCCGCCGATTTGGAACTATCTCTTGAAATGAAAGCATACATTGTAGCAAAACACTATGGAATATCAATAAAAGAGGTGCAAGAGATGACCCCACAGCAATTTTACCAATCTTATACATGGGCGATTGTGGGTCGTAACGAAGAAGAAAAAGCGTATAAGAGAAATAAGCAATCCTCAAAGAGTGGTAGCCGAGAAACAGTTTCTCTTGACTATAGTTTCCTTGAAACGGAGGACTTCTGATGGTAGCACTGGCTGGCCTGACCGTAGCCCTTAGTGGGTTATCAAGTGGAGCAGGTGCAGTCTCAGGTATTTTTGGTGCTCTTGGTGGTATCTTTGGTAGCGCAATATCAGCAGTCACAGGTGCTTTTAGTTCAGCCATATCATTCATCAAAGAGAAGTTTCAAGGGATAAAAGATTGGTTTGATGAAAATGTCATGCCAATTTTTGACAAACTATGGGAGGTTGCTGAGCCAGTCATACAAGAAATTGCTGACTTTTTTGAGAGTGCTTTAGGTTTAGCATTTGAAGGATTACAAGCCGCATGGGACTTATTGATGACGGGTTTAGAATTGGCTTGGAATGAAATTATAGTTCCCTTATGGAACTTGGTAGGGCCAGTCATTGAGTTAGGTATAGACGCTATTGGGGCGGCTTGGGACTTACTAATGGATGGTATGGAATTAGCATGGAACAATATCATAGTTCCTTTATGGGACTTAGTTAGTATTCCTATTGACCTCGGAATAGCCGCTATTCAAACGGCATGGGACTTGTTAATGGGCGCTATGGAGTTAGCGTGGAATAACATCGTCAAGCCACTTTGGGACTTAGTTGGGCCTCCGATAGAGGCTGGGATAGGACTCATAGAAACTGCATGGGATGGCTTAATGGAGGGAATGGAGTTTGTTTGGAACAACACTGTAGTTCCGCTTTGGGACTTAGTTGGCCCTCCAATTGAAACTGGTATCGGTGCTGTAGAAACGGCATGGGACACTCTTGTAGGCGGTATGAAAGCAGTTTGGGATAACACTCTTGGTGCTTTATGGGAGGCAGCAGGGCCGGGTATAGAAGAAGGAATGAAAAATATTCAATCCGTGTGGGATGACCTTTCTGACGGTATTGATTGGGTTTGGACTAACATACTTGAGCCAATCTTTAACGCCTTTGAGTATATTCTTGATATGATATGGGGTGTATTAGAGCCAATAGTAGATGCTATCATGGATTTGGTAAGCGCTGGTGGTGAACTTATCGGCGCTGGATTAGACATGCTTGGATTCGCTGAAGGTGGTATAGCGACTGGGCCTGAGTCGGGTTACCCGGTAATGCTACACGGCACTGAGGCTGTAGTCCCACTTTCGGGTAACCGTTCTATACCAGTTGAAATTAATGGTGGTGCTGGAACGGGAGGCGGTGGTAACACCTACAATATTACAATCAATCCTTCGGGTATGACAGATAGAACTGACAAGCGTGAGTTCGCAAGAAAAATGAGTAACGCCATTCAGCAAGAGATTGCTCGTGCAAGCGGTGGTTCAACAATGAGGTCGGGTAGATGAGTGACGGTTACGGGACACCTATTCGGTTGCATTTTGATAGTGGTCTTTTTGGGGTTGGCGACCCATTCCCTTCAATGGAACTTCAGGCTCTTTCTATAGCGCTAAGCGTAGAGCGTAAAGTAGGTGGTATGCCTTTACCTCTTATGGGGGGTAAAAGACTTGGAATTGATTTGAACATGGTTAATTCTACTATTGTAATTGAGGGTATCTTTACTGATGATGATGTAAACCGAAGAAATACAGCAGCAACTGGTGCGACTGCACAAATTGATTTTGCTGTTAATCACGCTGACATAAACTCAGTTGGTAACTTTACTCAAGTGCCGAACTCTATATTTGCTAATCTTGCGAGAGGGGCTGCAAAACTCACACTACAGGAAAAAGATGGCTCGGCAAAAGAAATTATCTTCTCTTACAATAACTCAGCCGATTATAGCAGTATTGGAACATCAAATGTCGTTACTGGTGGGGGAAATACCGTTGTGAATATCAAAAGTGATGACAGTTTTACCCCGGCTAATATGGCAGCGTCTGTTGCTACAGCGTTAGGGCCGAGTCATCTTAATTCTTCTATCTCGGTTGCCGTCAGCACATCGGAGTTTGTTCCCGCCGCTGGCTCTTCAAAACTTACATTCACACAAACAACCACTGGTAAAATGACAGGCTCTAATTTATTCTTTTCAAATACTTCAACTTACAACCCTTATCATCTACCATTCACCGGAGGTTCAAGTGCTTCTACAAGCAAACCTAAGTCGGCTGGAGATAAGGTGCAAGACTTGTATGGTATTCTACACAACACAGACAGAGGAACTGCTGCTTTGATTGTAGGAGCGTTAATTGGCGCTGCTGCTACTGTTGCTACTGGTGGTGCTGCTCTTGCTGTTGGTGGTGCTGCTCTTGCTGGTGGTGCTGCTGGTGGTCTTTTGGGTCTTGATGGAATGTTTAGTGGTGACTATCCAATCGGTCTACAGATTCCTTACAACTCTATGATTCAAGCCGAAGACGGTAGAAAATATGATATTCGTAACTTTTTAGTTCCTACAGGTTTGTTTAGAGGTGTAAATGATAAAGTCTCTGATGGAAATGATAAATCAGCGAATGTAGAGTTTAGCACCTCTGATGAAATGACTGGTATTCAAGGCACTATTCAGAAGTTTGATGTGGGGTATAATGCCGGAGAGCAACACTACACTTACCAAATGGTGTTCGCACCAATTGACATGATTATTTGAGGTGAAAGAAAAATGCCTATCATGTTACAATCCAACCATGCTTTGTTATTTGACGGCGTAAGCGATGGTGTGATTATCCCTCAAGGTGACTTTAGTAGACTCGGACAGGAATACAACGACACTCACAAAAGTTCCTCTGATATTCTTTCTACAAATCACGGTAGAGGTATAATTGCTGATGGTTTAAGTGATAATCTTGCTATTGAAGCATGGGTAGTCCCTGACTGTGGTGGTGTGATTCTCATGAAAGAAGGTCAATTTAGACTAAGCATGGGAACAGTTGATACTCCCGGCCCAATTGAGTTTGAGGCTAATATTGATTCTCCTTCTACTGGAAAAATGAAGGTATTGATACGGACAGCGTTACCTGAAGCAAACAACTACGATGGTCATGTTTATCCAGTAAATACATTTGGTGGGTTAGATGATTCGTATAATCGCTTTGATGGTAGTAAAGATAAAGCAACATCGTTATCACTCAATCAAAGACCGCTGTATCATGTTGTTGTTGGATTAGCGAGTGGTGTTGCTAAAGTATTCGTTAATGGAGATTTGGTAGCACAACAAATGATTCCCTCTGATGCCTCGTTAGTTAAGAGTAATTCACATGTCTTTATCGGAGGTAAAGGTGGAGAGTTCAAAGGTGTTATTGAGTGCATACATATCGGTGCTGCTTTTAATCAGGAGATGACATCTCGTAACCCAGCACTGGTTGGAGATAGCACAATTTCTATGTTTAGATTTGAAGAGCCAATATCCCCGTTCAAAGATGTCTATACAATCAACAGCACTGTGGCTGAGAGCAATCTTACTGCACTTGTTATCGGCTCTACTAACGCACAGGCTTTGGCTAACGCTTTGACTGGTAAAACAATCACTAACACTTCTGTTGATTTTACAGTAGCCCCTTATTCTACTGGTATGTATTCAGTCATTGACCGAATCACAACACCCGGCACTACACAAACTCATCTCGTGCCGCATGTTCCTTACAATTTACTTATCAATCCCGGCTCAATCAATCAAATCACTAAGAAGCCAAATCAAAAACCTCCTGAGCGTGTAAGGCTTCACAGCATAGACATCACTAACGGTAAATTACTGGTATCAAGTGTCCATTTAGATTTCAAAACAAGCACCAATACAAACGGGCTGCGACCTATCTTACATTCAACTCACACATCAGGAAACGGAGCAAACTCATTTGTTGTTATCTCGGCTGACTCATTGATTGAAAACGGCACAGGTCGCCCTTACCAACCTCCTCATCTCGCTACTCAACTCGTAGATAGAGCAGGTCAAATGTTGATTGATGAAGGTAAGTTTGAGCAACACGCTTTGGTATATTCAAGTCGTATGGCTACAACAACTTCTGACCCTCTCAATCCATTCGCAGTAACATGGCCTACTGATTTAGATGAGTCGTTTCAAGTAGGTCACTCAGGTCGGCACATACTGAATCATGTTGAGGGTCATCATTACTTGAGAAACATGCCTCGTGCTAATGATGAATCACTTGACCAACAGGCTGGTAATTCAGATATTCTGACTCTAATGTATGATGAAAGAACAAGAGGAATCAAAGATTTATTCCCAATCAATTCAAGAGTAGATTACTACCGTGATGTTGCTCAATTTGAAATCACTGATGTAGTAAACTCAAGTGCTGTTCAAGATATTGTGACGAATGGACTTACTGGTGATAATCAAGTTTTGATAGCAATTGGTGGTGCTAACTTTGACCCATTCCCATTCCTTCTCAAAGGCCCAGCACCTTTAACTTTAGACGCTATTGATTCTAACCTTCGTAAGTTTCACCTACACCCGTCAAATAATAGTAGGATAGCGTTGTTACAACTCCCTACTCTCGCTACCTATGGTATCGCACCTTATGTTGAAGTTCACTATAACGCTATAGATTTTACAGGTGCTTCAATGAATAAAACTTCACCTATGCTTATGGTGGAAAAAACTGTCCCAGCCCTTAATACCCCTAATGGTGTAGGTGGTCATTTCTATGATGCTTTAGACATAGATATTGCCGCTGGTAATGCTACACTTTACGCTGCTGGTGGTTACATAGATGTTGGTAAATCAAAAGAAGGTAATTTAGGCTCAGTTAATTTCAGTCATTCTCTTGTTGGTGATAACAGCGAAGGTTTTGAGTCTGATGTTGAATTAGATGAGAGGCTTACTCCTCAAAACTTCACAGCCACTGCTACTATTGGTAACAACACACCACAAAATGTTAATGCTTCTCATACATCAAAGGCTGACCACGACTCTGTTTTTCATCGTCTCTTTTTGGAAAGAGTGCAGGTAAAATCAGGCGCTGATATAACGCAAGAGTTTGCTCGCAGAGTTCCGCATAAGGTTCACGGCAGTCCAAGTGCGGGGCAGTTTGACGAGGGTATTACTTCTTCAGCATCTTCTATACACGAGTTTTTTGACATTATTGACAATGTAGCAATATCTCATATTGTAGAAACAAATCACCGTTTTTACATCCAACCTTCTGATAGAAAAAGAACAAATCAACTACAATATGTTCGCTCTAAAAAAGAAAGACCCGATGACCATAACCTTGCTTGTATTATGTTCCTCATGGGGCGCACAAAACTGCGTGGTGTAGAAGAGGTTGAAGGTGATGATGGGCGCTTTACAGCAGTGAACTGTGTAGGACTTTCCGATGTAGCGGCTACTCGTAGCATCAATGAATTAGCATCGGGTAGCCCTGACTCACATGTAGTGAAAGAGATAGACCCTAATGCGCCAGTGGTTAGTGTAACTCTCGGTGGTGTAGGTCAAGGAGCGTTTGATACCAAACCGTCTTTTGACAGAAGCACACTGGCTCATTTACCATACAGTAGTCGTAGAGGATTTTCATGCCTTGCCACAAAGGTAAGAGTGGATTTAGACGCTGCACAAAATACTCAGTTTATTGAAGTCTCACCACTTAACAATGAGTCACCTGATTTGAAAAGTTGGGGAACATACCCGTTTCCTAAAATTGGTAGGATATATTTGAAGAATGGAGCGAATGCAGAGTATACATCTAAAAATGGGGCTTGCTTTTTATTCACTGATTCTAACTTGTCTTCAAGAAGATTCATTTTACCTAATGGTTCACCAGTTGCTACATTCCAAGACTGGGTTGTTGGTAGTGGTTTGGCCGCAAACGCAAACGCTCTTACTGGAACACAAAAACAAGATTTCCCTCTTGGCGAAGTAATTATGGGAGATGGTCATTTCTTTGTTGAAAACTTACAGTCAGACGGTAGCACTGTAAACGATAGAATGTTCCAGTCAATGGATAATATTTCACATGATTATCAACTCGGAACACAGTTCGCTTCTACTCGTGCTTTAGTTGAGATACCTCTCTTTAGAAGTCAATTCTTTGCTAACAAGTTTGAGCAAACTCACCCCGGCCCTGATAATTCTCTAAAGTTGCATATTGACCCAACCATGACCGCACACACATGGAATCCTTCTCCAGTTGGTCGTAGATACCAAGACATGCCTCCGGCTGATAGAACAGCATTTGGTGCTTACGCTAAGAGTGTCCTCACAGACGAGAAAACTAATCAAACTCACATAACTAACTTTGAAACAGAGGCTACTCAATACAAGATATATGTTGGTAATCTAACTATTTTCCCAGCAAGTGTAACTACAGCAAGCGATTATTTCAATGTAGATAATGTAACCATACACCGAAGAGCATTTTTACCTTCAGGTGAGTGGTGTATTTATGACAATGACCCTTCTTTTGATGGTTTTATTAATGTCCCAAGAGATAACGATTCTTATGTTTCAGAGGACTTCGTTAAAGAAATAACAGACAACGGTATCGGTTTACCTTTACTTGTAGGGAATATATACGATTCAGAGGTATTAGTGCCACTCAAAGGCGATGCTCTCAACGCTGCTGCTGATTTTGAGGATAGAAGTGAATACTACTATGACGCTGGTAGTGTAAAGACACAAGGCGGTAACATTGACTATGGATTACGACAATATGTGAGCGCTGTAGAGTTCAAAGCAGGGCCACTTTCTAATCCACATGCCGCTAAAGTAGAATCAGGTAGAGCAAGTGGAACTGTTCTTAGTGTTGAACCTATCATGAACGGTTCTGTTTATACAGGTTATGCTCATTTAATTATGAGTAAAGAGGATATAGAGAAGTTTCCGAATGTAGAAAAGACTCCTAATTTTTCAGTTTCAGGTTCATACGATTGGGATATGGGTCTTGCACATTATACCTTAGAAGTAGCAGGTAATACCTTTGTATATTTTGGAGAGGGTAATCGGCAATATGTTGCAGCAAGTTTGACTATTGATGATTCTTTATCAAGCATTATTGTTTTTACTAAAGAAAAAACAACTGTTCCTTCTTATCTTAAAAATGAAACACTGAAAGGACAACAGGCTTTGTTAGTTTCAAAAGGATTTGACACCCACTTTAGTTCTGATAAATACAACACTGACTTAGATAATAATGTAAACTTGTCAAACTCAGCAAGACCGCTTCATTATTCAGCGCCGTGGAAAATAACATCAAAAGTTTCCAACTTAATTATTGGTTGCACAAATGCCACGAGAATAGAACCTTTATCATCAAACACTTTCAATGTTAATGTCAAGGTTGGAGACTACATTTATGTTGAGCAAAACGCCCAAGCCGATGGCGCTGGAAAAGCGATAAAGTCTACTCTCTTAGGAAAAGTGCTTAGGATAGAAGAGTCCGTAGTTCACTTTACTCCGAGCCAAGCAACCATGCAAGAATCTTTTATTCACTTTGAAACCCCAATACCAGCCGCTAACGAGACTGTCTTAGATGCACAAATAGCGAGTGGTAAACATATATTCCTAAGAGTGGGTGTAAATGAGGTTATGAAAAACGATGACGATGCGTTATTAAACAGAACATGGGCTTATCCTTTTGCTCAAGGTGGACTCCGAAGAGGAGACACAATATGGATGAACATGACATACAACAACCCACACGCTGTTCAAGGTATGTTCGCTAAGAGTAGAGGAGTATTGAATGAAGCATTAGTTTACCACAAGTTTAACGGTGGAACAGGTATTCTAAGTGATAACCCTCGTGACTCTATACCTCTTGAAAACTTCTTGATTGGTAATTCTTGCGTTGAAACTGCTCGTAATTTTGTTCAACATGTCAATAAAACAATTGAACTTAACTACACAAGTCTTGGATTATCAAACCCACCAAAGGTTGCTTTCCTTGACCCTATGCTTGCTAAAGAAGGACACGCTCGTGTCCTTTTGTATGATGTAGCACATGACCGTGAGTTTATCGCATTCCAAGACATACACATGCAGGTTCAGACTTCTCCGAAAGCCGCTGAAATAGGTTTTGAAAGATTATCTACATCACAAAATCAGGCCGATGGAACTGATGAAATTGATTTGGCTAACTATGGTATCAAATACAACGGCGCTGCTCAAAATCCATTTATTACTCAAATAGATGTAGCAAACGGTTTTCCCTCGCAAAATAAGTATATTCGGGCGAATCAACAATCTAACTTTATGGAGAGCGCTTATGCTCACCACTTGGCTAACAATATCTCAAGCGAGTTATTAGACCCAGTAAAGGGAATAGTCACTTCAGTAACGGCTCAACTTGGTCGTAATAGACAGCAAGGTAGCGGATATATCAACGGAACAACATACGGCACTGTAGCAATCGGTCAGGCAGGTGCGGCTGGTCTTACCGTTCAAGTAACAGTAACTCAAGGTCAAATTACAGGAGCGACAATAGTATCTCCGGGGTCGGGATATAGAAACTCTACATCAAGACGACCCTCTTTGGTTCGTATTGATGGTGGTAATCAAGACGCAGTAATGCAGATTTCAACTACTGATACAAGCATGATAAACACTCTTACTTCTATGTCTCAAAGTATGATTTATGGCAAGGCTCACGGTCATTTCATACACACTGGTTATCATACAGGTGGCCCGTTAGCCAAAACAAGAACGCTTGGTGATAGTATTGTGTCAAGAACAAATAACGCTGTAGCAGTTATTTACTACGCTAACAAAATACATGACCAAACAAGAAAATTATATTCTTCAAATAATCAAATTGTAAAGGCTCTAATGCAATATCGTATCAAAACTCCTAAGATACTGACCTTAAAAGCGGGTGGAACTGCATACAATAACGGGGATTGGAAAAATATCAGAACAACCACAGACGGTGCTGGTAAGGGATTGACAGTAGATGTTACAGTATCAAGTAACTCAGTTCTAAGCGCCACAGTTAGAAGGCAAGGTAACAGTGAATACAAAGATGGAGATACAATTTTTATCGGGGATAGAAGTATTTTCACCCTACCCACTGCCGCTGCAACTATAGCGGGTGATGGTCAAGGTAGTTTTACCTTAACTATGAACAAGACAAATCAAGAAATATCTACTCTATTTGACACCCCTGATGGAACTCGTGTTATACCCGCATTCCTTGCTTTGAAAGGTATACGCTCAGAGACTCTTGACTTGAGTAATCACGATGAAACAAGATTACAACATCTAAAGCATTGGTCTGATATGGACTTTACTCGTAGATTAACGATTGACCTCGGTGAAGTTGCTACAAAGACAGGAATTACCAGTGTAGAGGCAGCAGCAAACGAAGTAGTCCGTATGATTAATCAGGCAGGTGCTAAGAAAGGGCGCACCCACGCTGATAACTCAAACAAGCAATATCCGGTCAAAGTAGTAGGAGAGGCTGATTTTGCATCTACTGGTTCTACACACGACCCCGCTGTTTGGTGGGATGATGACAAAGCATTCGCCTCTCATGATAAAGGAACACACATGGGTTATCTTCGTGCTCACATTGGTAGGGTGGTGCAAAGCGCTGATGGAGAAGAAGAAGGATTTTCAATTATTATACACAGCACAGTTCCGGGTGCTACTGGTCGTAACTTTGCTGTTTGGTTAGACAATAGTAAAGGACAAACACCATACAAACCTGAGTTTATGATAGGTCACGGTGGTAGGTTCAGAACATTTTGGTGTATGCCCGATGAATTAAGCGGAGAAAACATGCACCCAGCGCCAATGCCGCTTAATAAACACGGTAGACCTTTTGCCCCTATTACAACTCTTAATCAATTTACATTCCCTGATGAGTCTACTGAACGAGTAGTATCTACGGCTGAGTTTTCAAATAATGATGATGATGATATTACTCCAAAACTAAGAGCAATATCGGCTATGTCGGGTGCTGGTCAATCTCACAACACACTCAATACAGAATCATTAGAGATTCAGGGCTTCAATACATCATTTACTCAGGGGTTAAGAACGGGAACTTCAGCAGTAGCAAGAGTAAACTTTGGTGGCATTGTTTCCGCTGGAATACCCGGTTTTGCACCTGATGCTGGTCAATGGGGCTTTGGTAGAAAGGGAGATTCTCGTTTTACAAATGACTACGGAGTAATTAGTAAAGTCGCTACAACAGAGCCACCATCAACATACACAGGTCATGTTCCGGCTGATAATGTATTCCCTGACAACATAGGTGACTCTACACTTTACGGAATGCAACTGGTAGACCACAGAGGAGACTCTCATGGTATTCGCTATATTTACAAAAATATGGGAGATGATTTTACTTTAGACAATACAAATCTACCTAAATCTCTTGACAACGAAATAGCCATCTTCTTTAATCACAAAGATTGCTCACAAGGAGGATTCACCATAGGAAAACACATGCATGGTATTAGTGACCCTACTGGTAGATTCCCTGCTTTACCTAATAACGCAGCATTGGCTAATTGGCAAGGTAATTTGTGGAGAGGAGCACCAGCGCCCAACGCTTCTTACAATACAGGTATTGTTTACGACACGAGCGCCAAGACTCTAACACTTACTTTGTCTGCCCCATATACTGCTTGTCCTCATCACGATGTTTTGGGTTACATGGGATTCCCTGCTGAGAATGGTGTCATACATGTGTCTGACCCTTACAACGACATGGGTAGAGCAACTATAACCAGCGTGGGTGCTACCTATACTACAGACACTACTCCAGTTGCAGGGACAGTTGCTTCGGGTAGTGGAAACGGAATGACGATTATAATTACACCTAATGGGACTGGTGGTGTTGCTTCTGTTGAAATAACATCACTTGGAGATGGAAACTACATTGATGGTGAAACTCTCCAAGTAATTGGTGCAGGTTCAAATAATGCTACATTTACTTTTGAAAAAGCAGTTGCTGGTAACTGGGGTAACATGTTTAGTTATACCCATCGCACAAGAAATGCAGCGGGAGGGACACATGTATTTCACGGAGTCACAGGTGATACATTTGTATCTAAGCATAAAATACACACTCACGGTGCATTACCAACTATCACTTTAGGAAATTATGTTGTAGGAGAAACTACTGATTCTGTTTCGGCTCTTATTACCCCCGTTGCTAATTGGACTACTCTGATAACAGACGAGTTAATGGCTGCTGTAACTGCTTTCGCTATTAATCTAAATGACCCTAACAAAGAGGAGGGACACTTTTTTGACTGCACACAAATGTATGCTTCTGACGGTAGAACATTTGCTGAGTGGGGTATTACTGAAGAGTCAATTAAAGTAAGAGCATACAATACAAAAAGCAACATTGACCCAATATCTAATTTCTTTTCAGCCTCTCTTTCACAAGATATAGGGATAAAAGCAGGTCATATTGAGTATGGTGAACTTCGCAGTTTACAAGTTAATGATAACGGAGTAACAATTACTGATACAAATAGCGATAGAGCAACAGGTGACTCGCTTATTGATGAAGGTAGAAGCGTGGCTTGCGGTTACATACCTTCTACAATAATTCAAATAACCACTAAAGGAAAGGGGTTCAATGCTAACAGCGCTACTCCAAATATTGTAGATTCTGAGAATAATCCAATCAACACTGATGTGTGGCATAAGAACCTCATAGGTGAGAACTTTACTGAAATCAGCGGAGACTTAATTCTACCGAATCTTGATAATCCAACTCTAAAAATGACTTCTATTCACTCATCGTCTTTGATGGTTTTACATAGTGACAATGAATTATGGTATTTTGCTAAACCCGCTGGAGCAGAGCAATTTGTTAATCATATAGAACAAGGCGGCACACACGGTATTTCTCATGATTTTGTTAGATTAGACTCATTTGGTAACCGATTCCCTATAGCCTATGGAACTGAAACCGCTATTGCTGAAAGTCATAATGTAGACGCTGGTGGTTATACTGGAGTAAATACTTTGAAGCAACTTATTGATGATAATTTAAGGAGTGAAAATTGGCCTTCTTCATCACCAAGCGGTTCTGTTGTAATACAAAAATACCCTGACAAAAGAGCCTTCTTGTTTGCTGGTAAGCGCTCTTTGGGTAGCGTTCATTCTCAACCAATCATACACTTTACGGGCGCTCGTGATAGCCCCGATAATTATGTTCCGCTTTATTTTGGTGGTGGATTTAGCGGTGCTGTAGTAGACATTAACGATGGGACACAGAATGATTACTCAGAACATAATACCCACCCTTATGCTAACGGCCCAACAGGTTCAGCGGGTATTCAAAACGCCAACGAGATTCTCTCTTCATTCTCTACTTTAGATTGTAATGCTATAATGGCCTTTTTCCCTGCTACTGCATTATTAAAACAGCATCGTGGTAGTATCAATCCTCCAGTTTACAATAAAAACAATGTTTTGTCTTCAGACCTAAGAGGAGGTAGTTACACTCCAAGTAATATTCATCCCAATCTTGCTCCATACAACGCTGGTGTTCACATGCAAGTTCCTTCACCAATGGTGGTGCGATTTGCACACCCAACTGCGAGGTATCAAGACCATAAAGATGGGATAGAAAATAAAACAACATACATTATTTTTGGGCCGGGTCAGGCATTCCCTCTTTGTCAAGAAAAGGCTACTCCTGATAATTCATTTGAACCTCACCCCGGAAAGGCGCTACAGGTAGGAAACACTTGGTCAAGAGTTCCAATCATGAGTGAAGGGGCTGGTGGTCGTGCTTTCTTACCTAATCACCTTCATAATTTACAAGGCTATTTTATGCCTGAAGGAGCAAGCACACAATTAGGAAGAAGAAGTTTTCACTATAAACAAGTATTCAATTGGGAATTAGCAGCAGGTATACCTGATACTGTTTTTATGAGGGAGCGCCCCGAAAATGGGCGTAATTATGGTAATCAATTTACTCATAATGCTTGGAGTCATTATTCTAACGGCGCTGCATTTGGCGATGAAGCGGCTCTCTCTTATTCTATTGCTCAACCTAATCGCCACGCTATGTTTAGAGGTAGTGGTATGGTGAAAAACGCTGACTTGTGTTGGCACATGGATAATGGTAATCACCCCGGTGGTTCATGGATGGATAATCAAATTACCATGAACCCACCAAGAGAAAGTGATGACTTACGAGTTGCATTGAATGCAGGGATTACTCCAATTAACAAGACTGCATTTAGAGTGGCTGGAACTTTGGCTACAAAAATGCTTTACTCAAATGGTAACTCAGCCTCACCCGACTTTCAGGCTGAAACATTAGTCGCTGATGATGTAGACCACGAATACATTGTAGTAGATGCTACTCGTTGTCAAAATGGCGAAGAGTTGGCATGTCTCTTAGGTGCTGCTATCAATACATTCCCCGGTAAAGGTGCTTTGAAAGCAATAGGTGGCACATTTATGCCATCTATGGGTAACTCTTCTCGGCAAGACCGTTATGGTTGGATTCTTGGTCAATCTACTGAGATTCCCCCTAACGCTCTTAATTCTCAGAGTGGTTTAATTTACGGTAACAACACTAATCCAACATCCCCCGGAGCAGTATTAGGTGACCCATTAGTTGGCACAGCGGGTTATTCAAATCAAACTGTGTCCACTGTATCAACTAATGGCCCGATGACGAGGCAAATTGCTGTAACGACTACGATTGCTGGTGATATTTCTCCGGGGAATCCGGTTATACCAGTGACAAGTGGCCCTATACCCGCTGTTTTACAAATTGGTCAGCAAATTGCGGGAACTGGGCTTGCGAGTCCAAGTGTGATAGTAAACATTAACACAGGCACAAATGAAATTACAGTTAATCCAGTTCCAACTACGGGTGTTCTTTTAGCGGGGCAGTCAATAGATGTAACAACTAACACAATTGGTAATACAGCAGGGTCTTCAAATCTACAACAGGGAGACTGTTTTATTGACATTAAAATACCCTCAGCCCTTGATATTGGCGCTCATCAGATAGCAAGAAATATTCCCGCATCAGGTTGGTTAAGAACAGAAGCGACTCATGACTATGGTGGAATAGTAAGCAGTTCTGTTAAATCGTCAGCGTGGTGTCCTTACAATAGTCGTGTATTTTATGAAGATGGTAATACCAATTTATTGTATGTCAGGTTTTATCTTTCTCAAAACAAACTTACTGGATTAAAAGCATTTGAAGACTCAGAAGTATGGCGTATATTCGCTCTAAATACAACTCAATATAATTCAAGTGGTGGGTCAGCCAGCGCAGGTGTAACACTACCTCACCCAGCCCCCACTCCCGGCGCTAATGTATGGATTTGGAGTAAAGGGTCTACGCTCTTTGTAAATAACTCAGGTGGTGATAGATACACAAGTAAGGGTATTGGTAGTGTTCACTTTAGCGGATTAGTAGATGCTATTGACCGAACTAAGCCAGTAGGTGCTGTTGGGTGGCATGGTGAAAGATACTCTTATCTGAATACTTTACCGATTACTGATGATTTAGGTCAAACAAGATTTAGTGCTGGTTTAGGTGCATGGCACTCAATGTTAGGTTTCTCTCCTTACGGTGGCTCTTCGTCTTGTGCTACAGTCTTAGGACATATACCTCATATCACACCTTTACCTAACTCTCCTGAAAGTATGCCTCCTAATGATGCTCCGGGTCGTAGTCTATCCACTTTCCCAAGTGATGCTGATTCTGAGTCCGATACTCCTTCTTGGGGTGATGATGAGGTCATAACATACGGTGAGTATGTAGTGGGCTGGGCTGATGGCGCTCAGTTCAATAACCCACCAACAATAAGAAAAATACCTGAAATACAAAAAGAACTTGTTAATCCTCAAGGAACATACGCTCGTTCATTATTGGTAGTGGCTCACGAAGGAGAACTCAGTCTTATAGCAAGAAAAGATAGAAACTCGTTTACAACTACTGGTGACTATCTTCTTGCTGGTGGAACTACTCAATGGGATGAGAGATTTCACAATCAAGACCGTTTTATTGCACCAGCAAATGCAGGGCCAAATATTGAGGCTTTAATTCGTGAAGTAACACTACCCAGCGTTGGTGATTATACTGCAAACAATGCGATAGACCTGCAATTCCCTGACAGTTTTGCTTTACACTCTCCACTGGGTAATGATAACCAACTATCAAACGCCGAGCCGTGTCTTGCTCCAACAGGAGATTTATTCTTTGATATTGATAAAAATGTAGGTATTTTGAATCACGAAGGTGATTTAGGTCAGCGTAATGTTGCTACTGATTTTATTACTACTAACCCACAACCAAGCAGTCTTTTCTCTACTACAGAATCTCAATCAAATATATTTTGGGCTGGTGATGTTAATGCTTACGATGTGTTAAAGCGTAGCCCTCACCAAAACTTCAGTGTAGAGCATGTAGTATGGAAACGAATGGATGGCGGTAGTCTTACTTTACCAGCCTCTAACGCTCGTGGTCTTGGAGCAGTGCCGTGGGTAACTCGTGTAGCAGGTGGTAACTCACACAGAATGGGAGAGAAAATCTATGGTAATGTAAGATTTTCTTTTGAGACAACAAACTCGGCTATGATGCCAGTTCTACAGGCTCAAGAAATAGCACACCCTCAGTTGGCTCAAGGAAATCCTATTGCAGTGGCTGGTGCTTTAGAGATACCTAATGAGGACATTCAGTTTGAGGACATTACAGTAGTAGATGACACAGGGCAAGTTCATACTTTAGAAGGTGGCTCTCCTTTGGGAGTAGTCATAAGAGCGTATAGACCAGCATCAAATCGTTTAGCGAGTGGTCTACAACCTACACCAGCAAACAGTGGTTTCGCTCCTAATCTTGAGATTCAATTACCTGACCCTGATAGTATACCCGGTAACATATTGGTTCGTAGTGGATTTGATTCTATTCAAGCCTACCAAAATGAGACTATTGGAGATGGCGGTATGATTCATCCCGACTTGGGAGCAACACATCTTGGTCATCTCTTTGACAATGTGGTAAAAGCACCAAGACTTGCACCTACAATGAATGAAGTAGGGTGGGAGCATATATCACAAGGAGAGTCATTCCCTGAGTCTACTCGTGACGGTTGGGTAGAGGCTACAGGTAACAACACACTACGCAGTTCATACGAGCAACAAGATAGAGCATTGTATTTCCACATCACCAAGATGGGTCACAGCCATACTGAACAATTCCCAACAACCTATACTCACGCTGCCGGAGTAGTCAATCAATCTTACACTGTTAATCAGTTCGCTGATAATGTCTTAACCGCTAATACGGACATTATTCTTAGAGATGATAATGCAACACCTACACCTACTGCTTGTATATTTGATGCTGGGTTTGGGACAAAAGAAAGGTCTGATAATCGTAGATTCCTTCGTATCGCAAACCCAGCAGGTGAAAGCGTTGTTGCTTCATATACTGGTATTAGTGGTGCTACATTCACTGGTGTGGTAGGAGACATTGACTTTGCTCAGTTCCTTGTAGACAATCCACCCGCTACTACCACATTAACAATCACACCATCGTATTATGTCCCTGCTGGTAGCACCCGAATATTTGCATCACGCCGACTTCGTGACCACGCCGAAGTAAGCGGTAACAGTCCTGATATGGCTCACACTGAATACATGAGTGGTAACTCTCAAACTACAATTCATTCACGGTATAGTAGACCACAACTCACTCCAATGCCTATACCTCGTATGGGTCATCACTTTGTTAATGCTACCATGCCTATGATGCCGGGTCATTGGGCGCACCCTTCATATCAAGGATTATACGAAAGAGCAAACTCAGACAAATTGGCTAAACTTGCTGACGAAGACTACAAGACACTCGCTGATAATCTTAATGAAATAGATGGCACTACAAACAACGATACCGCTGTTCATAGTAATGACAATATTATGAACCGATTATTCCCTCTTAACCCAGCATTAAGAGTTGGAACTATGACAGCCAATCCATCAGGCCCAAGTGATATACACGGCGGAGCATTTACGCTGATGTTTGAAACTAAAATCAAGTATGACGGTTACGGTATACTGGCTTCAACTGGGGCTGCTGGGACTATGAATAGTATGGGTGGTCATTCTATTGTGCTTGAGGCTGGTGGTAATTACACTCAATCCAATCATTTCCCTGACCCTGCTGAAGTAGGAGCATACCAAATTGTTATACAACCAAATCTAAGACCCGAACAAATTGCTGGATTCCATCGTAACAATACTGACGCTACAGGGTTACCTGACGAGGGTGTTGCTCTAAATGGGCTAACAAGTCAGCAAATCGCTCTTGTGGTGGGTATCAAGTATGATGAAGAGAGACACGCTTCATTAACAAATGCAGCAAATGTAGGTGGAGTAACTCTTATTTTATCAGAGGCTACATTGGCTGATGTAAGAGGTTGTGAAGTTTTCATCAACGAGGTAATTCTTGACCATGACCCTGACCACGGTAGCCAGTTTACCAACATCCCTCCAATGCTGCTTTATAATCCACTTGGAGTTCAAGGTAGCGAAAGTCCTCACTTTACTCGTAGAGGTCACCCATACCACCCAACAAGTTCTGAAATTACATTCAAAGATGCTACACCGGGCTTTACTACAAACATACCGTGGTGGAGTATTATGCATCAAGAAATGCCAAGTGAAGTATCAACTGCTTTAGGGTTTAGACATCTTGCGATATATCGTATTGATAATTACTATGAGTTTTGTCGGGCAAGTTATGGAGCAGTTGCAGCGCAACTTACACTTGCTGGTTATCCGAGCGTATATCCTGACATTTACTCCACTATCATGGAAAATGTTAGCCTAAATCCAACTTGTATTGTCACAACTGGTGTAACCAATGGAACATCAATACAAGTTGATGATGCTTCTTTATTCCCTGCAATACCGTATTACGGACAAAAACTGCAATACATTGACCCGAATACGGGGCAAAGTGTATCTTATGATTATGTTCTTCGGAAAGGTTTAACCCTTAGTTCAGGGACTTTGAATCAACCTAACTCTTTCCATTTCAATACAAATGTCACTATTCCTACCGGAGTCAAACTCACACTGACTAAACCATATTCAACAAAGCCAATGAGTGATTTGTTTACAAAAGATAGCGAGAGTATCTTGACAAAAAATCTTGGACAGACTCTATCAGGAACAAGAGACACTAACAGTTTATTCTTGGGAGACGCTTACTTATGCGCTTGGAGTCCTAATTTGGGTAGACCTCATACTTTCTATTCCGATGCAGGTAGAACATGGATTACTGATGGTGTCAATCATACTGCTGACAGAGCAGTAAACAAGGCTGCATACAACAGTATGCCTCAACACTATGAAACGATACACTACCACGAAGTAAACTATGCAGCAAGTCATGGGCCGTTTGCTTTGAAGATGAAAACACCTATTCCTCCGATACCATTGAACGCTTTTATTGCTACTCAAGACGGCGCTACACCTACTGTAGTTTCATTTAACATACCTGTGAGTAGCATTTCCCCTACTTTGAATCAACATGATATTTTGATACAAGACGGTAAAGTGCTTGGTAAAATAAATCTCTTAGGTAGCCCATCATCAACTCAAGTGACATTATTTACACAAATATTTGATGATACAGTAGCCACTGGTTCAATATCAAACAAAGTGTATGTGCAGGGTGGAGACGGTAGAATTGATACTGCTGCTAATATTCATGCTATGAGTAGTTTCTCAGCGCAGGGAGGGCCAAGTGCTATGCTGACCAACTTTTGGCCTTGCGGTAGTCGTGGTGGGCCATTAGTAAGTCGTTTAGATGGATATGCTATGACATCAGCAGCATGGCATTTACCCGGTAGTTATACACATGATGGGGGTAAACACTGGACTGACCAAGATGATGACGGTTCTTATAATGTGGAAAACGGTATAGTAGACAATGACCCAATTGCGACAAGAACAAGACCGTTTGGTTACCGATTCGGTTTAAGGCAACCGTGGAACAGACCTCAATGGGGTCACTATGGTATGCGAGCGTATCAAGAACATTCTCTTGTTGGTAATGTAAGTAACTTAACACTGGGTTATAGGGCTGGGCCGCTTATTCAATATGAAGAATCAGCAACATGGAATTACGCAGGTAATGATGCTTCACAATCAACCGCTGCTATGCCAGCGACAACTTATGTTGGTATTATTGAAAGACATACTACTGCTGCTGGTATGTTGAACGCTGACAAATATGAATATCAAGTTCGTTACAGTGATGGGCGAAGAATGACAAGAGGATTTGGTTGTGCTGTTCGGACTCTCCGTAACCCAAATACTGTAATTAGAGACTGGTGGGGAGACTCCGCTGGTAAAGGTTTTACTAACTATCACGAAGCAATACCGTATTACATCATAGATTGGTGGGGTAATACTCGTGGTGAAGATGTCCGTAGATTCCCTGTTCGTAGTTTTGGTATCAACCCTTCATGGGATGCTGGAGATTCATACGAATATGATAGAACAAATCATAGAACTCCTTACGCCCGTATATGGAATAACGACAAACCTATTTTTAATCTCAAGGGTGTAGTGGATTCTTCGGGTAATGTTCTATCCAGCCCTACATCAACTATACCTCGCTTTGGTGGTCGTAAAAATACTGGTAACAACAACACAGATACTATCCTTGTAGATGTATTTGCACCGACTAACGCTATGCGTGTAGGTGATATGGGTAATGGTCGTGGTGTTAGATTCCCAACGCAGTTTAACGAAGATATACTTGTTGAACTAAGTGATGTATACGAAAATGCAGGTATAGTGTTGTCAGGTAACACTGCTGAGCCTACCTTTGGTGAAGGATTGATACGCCCACGAAACGATACACTGCAACCTGCTGAAATTGTAAGAGGGATTAGTAGAAGGTTAGAAATTGATGAAGACGGTTTGTTGATGCCCGAAGCCACTGTGAGTGATAAAGTAGAGACAATTAGCGGAACATCGGTGCATAAAGATGCAATCTCTCGCTCTTCACCAAGAATAGGTATTGACGGTGAAACATTAGAGTCGCTGACTGGTAGTGATGCTAACATGGTTGCTATCAACTCAGAAGCACACAGCCTACACACTAACAGAGGTGTAGGACAGAGAGTTGTGTTACACGGTGGTATGCAGTCAGGCTCTCAAACGCTGGGTCATTATGATTTGACAGCGTTAGATTTCAACACTCAACCTCAAGGTGGAGTGATGAGATTTAGTCATACTTCTAATTTCAAACCGATGGGTGGTAGTTACATCTTAGAGTCTCGTAGTTTCGCAAATCCATTTGACGATACGGGTTGGGGTAGGGCTGGTATGGCTTTAGACGGTAGCGAGAAAACAAGCAATCCGTATCAGATAACTAACTCAGTCTCAACACAAACAAACAAGACTGATGATTCTGTTAAGTTCTTAGTGCGACCAATAAGACTACTTGACAATCAACATATTGCGGTATTTAGACCACAACTTGCCTTGCATAGTAATAGTAAGCAATCAGTCAATCATTCCCAAAGTGCTACCGCTGGTGGTAAGTATGGTTTGTTTAGTTATGAAACAACATCGGGTAGAGCAAGTAGTGGTCTTTACATGCGAGCAACAGACCCAAATACTTCAGCACCATATCAACCAGTTTACTTAGTGGTAAGTAACGATGTTGTTTCTAAAGGGCCAAAACTACACGGAACTGAGGTTACTGGATTTGATAAAACTACACTAAAGTCAAGCGTAACAAGATTAGTCATCAGTGAAAACACACTACAGCACTTTAGAAGTGATGCTCCAAGAAGAACTGGTCAAGGTAAAGATTACACAGTCAGACCAAGATTCAGTCAATCATTACACGGTAAAGGACACAAAGAAGATGTATCATTCAATACATCAGACCACACAGGTGATGCATGATGCCGCTTCTAAAGGACAGAAGATTGAGCGTTAGCAACCCAACGGTTATGACATCTATTCGCAAACCAAAGTTTGTGGATAACGCACTCTATCTTGGTGAGTATACACCTCAAAGCGATACACAAAACAAAGTTACTATCAAGCAGCGCAAGACTGCAACTTATGGTGTTGCTACTGGTCGTGCTTACGACATTACAGAGTTACAAGATTCTATGATACTAAAACAACCTCAAACTCATGGGAGTAATTATCAAGGCTCTATTGTTTATATGGGGTCGTCAATTACAAACGATGCTAATAAAAATAAACCAGTCTTACTCTATGGTAAAGATGCTACATACGAAAGGCTACGCCCTTCATCTGTGATAAGTAGCGGTGTTGGAACTACTTTTGCTGTAAAGAATACAAAGTCAAAATCGTTTGAGCAACTTGGTTTTACCTCAACTCAAGCGCATATAGGTCATCCAATTGATGCTGGTTTAAGAACCACGGATTTGGCTATCCGTTTGAGTAGAGATATTGCTGACTCCTTAACATCAGTAAACATAGCACTACCAATGAGTGCGAGTAACTCAGAAGTAGATAGGAGGAGGCATAGTCATTCTTTCCTCGGCTCTGATTTCCACGGTATCACTTTGATAGATGCTTTACGATTTATCAGTAGACACGATGGTAGAGTAGTTCACTTTGATAGGTTCGGTAATCTTCTGTATGTTCCTTTCCAGTTTGAAGAAGGTAGTCGTTTCATAGACCATAACGCCCGGACTGGGCCAACTGTCTCAAACCCGATTGAGAATATTTCTAACAGAGTGATTGTAGAAGGATTACCTACAGCGGTAAACGACACAGCCTTTGCCGAAGTAAATAATTCGGAGAAGCAATCTACTGGAGATGTGTTAGAAGAGCCACAGATTGTAGGAGATTTCACTGTTCGTAGCAACGAACAAGCAAGAGAGGTAGGGCGTAACATACTCAAAGCCAATTCGGTTATGCTTGGTAATCTTACGAGTGCGGGTCACCCTAACAGTTGGGATTTGAGGCCGGGTATGATTATTGAATACAACGGCGAGCGTAAGATTCTCATTGAAGTAAAGCATAGCCTTGCACAAAATACAGCCGACCTTGTATTCCTCAGTGTAGAAACTGGAGTAGAGGGTGTTCTACAAGGTATTCTTGAAGGCACTAAGAATACAGGAGAACAAGAAGACACTATACAACAAATAGTAGAGAAGAATATGGCTTTGTTTGGTGATGTAGAAATAGTTTCAGTCGTCATAACACATGTTACAGGACACGGTTTACCCGGCGATGGTTTCATCATAGGGAGAGGCATGGGTCGTGGTGTGGTCGGTGCTGCAACTGGTGAAAGAGTTGGTGGCAGTAAAACATTGAAAATAACACAGAGAGGTGATTGAATGCCAATATCAAATCATGTAAGAAGACTACTCATTGACACTATCGCAAACAACATCAATGAAATGGTTGTTGGTTTTGACGGTAGCCCTGCTACAAAAAGTGACGGGGCGGCTGGTAGACCTGCTAAAATTATCAATCCTACTACACGAATTATCACAGACTCTTCTCTTTTGGTTGAAGGGTTTTTACCAGCCACAGAATCATTCAATGAAAATCTACAAGAGGTTTTCATACAATTTAGAGGGGCGCTTAGCACTCTACCTATCGCTCGTCATACAATCGCATCGTTTAATAAAACAACATCAAACGAGATACGAATACAGATACTAATTGAGGTGAGATAAAATGCCACAAAACCCAATATCAGGACACACAGCGGGAACAAACGATGGACTAAGAGACGGTGACCATATCATATCACCTTCATTGACTAATATCTACGAAGGTCTACACGGTAACGGTGTCCTCAATCCTCACGATACAGCGTATGGTAGCGGGAATAGAAACTCACCTAATCTACTACCCGGTTTCGTAAGTGGTAGCAATCATCAAGTTACAATCAAGGCTTGTAGCGTTATTCTTGATGGAGTGCCTTATACTATTGATGACGGGTCAGGTGGTGATGTCACTATCAACTTGACAACCACAGGTGATAAACTCACAGGGACAGCGCCGATACCGCTTAGTAGCGGTGAAGAATGTCTAATCGCTATTGTAGCGACATCGGAGGGTGCTAAGTTTGTTCAATCTACTAATGTAACATCAGGCACAGGTGTCTATCCTTCTCTCGCTGGAACTATTGCTGACAGTTACTTGACAATGAGTAGCGTAGGAACTGCACAAAACAAGCAAAGCCTTGTGCTCGCTACAATTAGGGCTACATTCAATGCTGGCGCTTTGGCTGCAAATGACCTTAATCTTGCCATAGATGAGATTAACGACAAGAGGGTATTTATTCGCCCTTCGCCTTTCTATCTATCACCCGTAACTACTGGTGATATTAATTCAACAGACCATTTGAATACGCATACAGCCTTAGAGCAAATACATGGTGGAGGTAGCCCTTCGGAACATGGAGACTTTGGTAATAATGGTGTCTTATGGATGTCGTATAACGATGTTGATAATGCCCCTAATCTTTACTTCAGCGCTAAAGATGGCTCAAACCGACACACTCACTTACTCGGCCCAAATCGTATCAAAGACATTACTGGTTCAGCCAATGTAGACTTTGACTTTGACGAGGCTCAAGTGTTTATTTGCGCCGCCAGTGGTGCGATTAATCTTAATCCAAACGCAGCAGTAGGTGCTGCTCCTTTCCCAAAGGGTCACACAGTAATTGTCAGTGTGCCAAGTGGTAGCGCAATCACCTTTGACAGCACTGGACTGAACAGCACTTTGACTGCTGGCGATGCTGCTTTATTTACCTACAGCGGTAGTGCTTGGAAAAGAGTCATGGTAAGTGCAACTACAACCAGTAACGCAAGTGGCGCAGTTGGTTTAATCCAGTTTTCTGACGGTGCTGGTAACCATTCAAGTGACGCTAAGTTGTTTTGGACTACTGCTTCTTCTACACTGACGGTAAATGGTAAACTTACAGTTACTGGTTTGATTGACCCAACTGGACTTGAACTTACCCCAATAGGCGCAAACCCCGGAAATGTCGGTGCTAACACACTTTGGTTAGACAGCGGTGCATCTAACGCTTTGAAGCATGGAACGGCTACAATTCTTAACTCAGCATCAAGTGTTGCTGACTTAAGCGATGTAACGGGAGTAGGTTCAGGTGAAATTATTTCTACAGCGGAGCGCACAAAACTGACAAACATAGAGACTGCTGCTGATGTTACTGATGCGGCTAATGTCAATGCTGCTATTGCTGGTCACAGTTACGCAACTCCAACACTCGCCTCAAATGATGTAATATTATTCAAGGACACAGATGATGGAGGAGCAGTCAAGGCCACTACTGCTGCTGATATAGCAGCATTGGGTGGCGGTGGTGGTGGTGGCACTGCGATAGCCGATGCCGATGCTGACACAAAGGTAGATGTAGAAACTTCAGCCGATGCTGATACTATCTCCATGCACACAGCGGGTGCTGAGAGAGTGTTAATCACAGATACTGCGGTCACCCTCGGTGTAGATGTTAATTTAGCCTTTGAAGGGTCAGCAGCAAATGCTCACGAGACTACGCTAACTGTTACTAATCCCACGGCTGATAGGACAATCACTCTACCAAACGCTACAGGCACTGTAGCATTGACGAGCAACATTCCGCCAGCATATACTGACCTTGATGCAATTGCAGCAATTGAGGCCACACCGACATTAGCATTAGCGGGAAATGCGACATTCAAAGCGAATAGAAGCGTGATAGAACCGTTAGGCCCACAAGCGGGAGTAAGCCCTACACAATTTATCTTAGACCCAAGTGAAAGGGGAATGTTATTGCTTTGTGACTCAAGTATTCATGCTGAAATCGGTTTACCCGACCCCTCAACAGCATTACTTGGTGATACCTATATTCTCCTCAATATAGGTTCAGCCCCTATTACCATTGATAGGACTGGTTTCCCCGCAATTGTCGGCGCACATGGACAGGGCCAATTGTTAAACGGTGTTAATGCAAACGGCACACTCCCCGGACATGAGGCTGTTACTATAGTTTACACAGGTGCTCCGGGTGTAACTGGTAATGGTTGGTATGGTATAGGATTGTGATACTATGAATCCGTTGATAGCGATAAAAAAAGGCACTGCTATGAAAGATAAGAGAAAGAGAGCAGCAGGTGGTGGTGGCGGTGGCTTTGGCCCATTTAGAATTGCGCCTCACAGTAGCATAAGCAACCCAGCAAATGCTACTGGTTTTTCACATTCGGGTTTTGATGTCCGAGTTTTTCAAACTTCAGGGCCACCAATTACCATAGAGAATGACCAAGTTACTGGTAACGCTTTAGGAGGAGGTTCTTTTCCCAATTTTACTTACATACCCGTTGATGATGCAGCAGCAACGGCCAGTGGGATTGCACAAAGCCCTGCTTCTCTTATTCACAGTTCAACAAATCAAACAGCGCTGTTAAATCTACGAGCAGGTATAGATATGGTTCTTGATTTTGAAGCATCGGTTAGTCCTCCCAATCAACATAGTTCAGTAGGACAAGTAGATTATGGTCTTAGTGTTGTATTTGACCCTAATGGGTTAGACGGTGCTCAAATAAGAGCAAGACGACCATTACCTCATTCAGTTACTGTTAAATCAACCAATTCCGCTACTTTTCATTTAACAGGTGGTGGTGATTTTCAACTAAGAATAGGTGGAACGAATCCCGGTGATGTGATAATGTATCAACTTACAGCATTTGTTACAGGTGGTGCTTTTCCTTTCTCAACCCATACTATGTCTACGGAAACCCAAGCAAACTTAGTAGGTGGAACTGCGAGTATTCATGACGCTATGTATTTCGGTCTTGTGTTTTCTTGAAAGCGCTATCTTGCCATATATGACCACATTCTTTGCACTGCCACAGGCTTATGCGTTTACGGTCACCGTCAAGGTATCTCGCTTGTAGTCTACGGGGTATGTGCTCGTGTAGGCAAGCCCTACACTTGACTCTCATCTTGTCTAACAGTCTACCCATCACTCAG
>CERF01001324.1_pt1 | contig 24028 bp, 25 predicted proteins | sample 530961 | NCBI WGS metagenome assembly CERF01 (sample SAMEA2621151, study PRJEB7988) | marine metagenome | isolation source: saline water (ENVO:00002010), including
ACGCAGACCGAGAGCAAGCCTCATCTGGTGGCACAAGTGTTGCTACCGCCACCAATAAGTTTCTAAAAAATACTGGACCCGCAGAATGGCTTACCTATGATGTATCAAGACAAGACCCGGAACATTGGGAAGGTAGAGCGCAACTACAATATCCAGATAGTCACATAGCAAACAAATACAGATTCAACAATTCTGGTAGCGAGGGTTACTTGCTGTTTTGTAACGGCCACGATACAGCCGGTTCATACTACATACCGACAGGAGATTATGATTCTACTTTCGGTAGAGATGAACGACAACCTTATACAGTCCAATATTATGACGCTGGTACTTCTACTGGTGAAAGTAGTGCAGGTAAATTAAATAGTGTAGGTCCGTCTAACGTAGGTTATATGCAACGCGCTCATTTGACAAGCGTTTGGATGGCAGAAAGAAACTTTGATTTTAACCATTTTACAACCCCTTCTAGTGATACCGTAGAGACACCTAGACTTCACTATATGCCACATCGTTCTCCATCTGGTATGCCTTTCTTGTGCATACAAACTTGTTTTGATGACAACGCTAGTATAGTAGTAGATAGTCAAAAAAGACCAGCGATTGCATATGATGGCCTTCTAAATAGCAGACAAGACAACGATACATTTGGTTTACGTTTTGCTATTCAATCTTTGTCTATGGGTAATTTAGCGCAAAGTTATGTGGCTAATTCGCCAAAACTAACAATACAGATAGGGTTTCCGTCTTCTATTACACCTACTGGAGAAAAAGGTTTTTCTGAAAACACAAATACCGCCGCTATCGAATGGGAAATAGATTTGGGTGCTAGTACCGCTGCTAACAACGGGTTGGGCGGTACATATGATTATCACAATCATATAACTACTTGGGACGGTAGCACTTACGACGCTGCTTCATTGTGGATAGATTTAGAATTTGTTATAGATTATACCAATAACAGATTTACAGTTTACAAGGATGGTACGGCTATAAAAAATACAAGTGGTGCAGATGGCCCATTCACTATGAATAACAACGCAGATACATCGGGTTCTTTCCTACCGTCAGAGATGAAAGGATGGCAGATTATTGTAGAAGAAGGAACTAACGCTGCTAACGATAATCATTACACTCTTATGTTAGATAGAGTTGGTTTGTATCAATCTTTGACAGAGAGAGCAGATGGAACTCAAATGCCTCCTATCGATTCTATGAATATAGTTTCTAATGTAAATGCTATATCTACCATGCAACTAAAAATTAGTGATGACCCCGGAATGAATACGTCTACTGGCGCAGTTGGGCTTAGGGACCAAGACTATGTTCATTTCTTTAATAAAATTTTCACTGGTGCTGTCAATGATTGGTCGCTTCTTCTTTTTCACGGTAATCTTAATCGTCCTTTGTGGTGGGGCTTTTTAGAAAATATGTCTATAAGACAAGGCCCAAAAACTAGACAAATAAATCTTTCAGCGCGTGACCCACTATCTTTACTAGATAGACAAGTACCTCTTTGGGAGTTGGGTCAGAAAGGACTGAATACGAATGAGCAAGGAACTGCTTACTGGACTAGAGAAGCGCAAGATTTCAATAGTGCGTTTTACTTCGGTGCGTCCCCACTAAAGACACTAAAATCTACCGTAGGCTTAGAAAGCGTAGATTCTTATGCTGTACGCACAGACCAAAGAACACAGGTGTATTCTGCTCATCCTATACAGATGTATAACAATGAAGATACTTTTGGACCCAACGATATAGAAAATGAATATGAGGGTGTTGGGATATTAGGATTTGGTAAAAGAAATGGGGCTAGTGGTAACACGGTAGTTTACCTTAACGGCAATCCCGGCTACACCACATCAGATACAATCAATATAGTCAACACATCTGCGGCTAGTGGTAGTGGTGGTTACAATAAAGATGGTATCAGCCCTTCAACTGTGGGTACTATGTTTATGAGAGCGTTACAAAACCGAGGTACTTACGATGAAATACAATTCCTTGAATTTAGTTCTAGTGATTTACCTTATGTAGAAGATAATTCAGAATTCATATATGCGGGTAAATATAACTGGAGTGGAAACGGTCAAGTACACACAAGCAACGCAACAGAAATGGACGTATATTGTTTTTACTTTACTACTGACCCCGGACTAAAAACAGGAGATATTTTCACAGTACCCGAAAACTCAAAGGGTACAGGTACATATGCAAATTACGGAGATATATCTAATAAAACACACAGAGTAGTATCAGTAAGAAAGGTAGCGAATAGTTATAGTTCCCCCGGCGGAACACAAACACTTTATGCTTGGTATCTAGCAACCGCCGCTCTTACTTCTGCCGCTACTCATTTTTACATAGTCACTACTAATACACCTGCTCCAACTGAATATGGAACCTTCGGTAATAGACATCAAGCGATAGCAAATCAATCTGGAGCATTTTCAAACAGTCCTACTACCGTTACTGTAAATACAAGTGGTGGGGGCATAAGTGATTTTTACGATAGTTCTACAAGCGACCCTAGAATGAAAACTCCATTTAAGATTAGAAAAAGTGCGCCCGCTGGAAATTTAGCAGCCCAATTTTTTACTTATACTGGTAAATCATCTAATGACCTTACGGGTTGTAGTGGTGTGGTTGGCGGTGTGACTAACGAAAGATTATTCCAGACAGGTGCATTATCTGATGATTTTGTAGGTATAATGTGTAAAGAAAGAGGTCAAGTAGTACCCGTTACGACAAGTGTTACAGATATAAAAGAAAGAGCCATACACGCTAGATGGATGAGAGATTTACCTCAATCTTTGTGGTTTCAATATCATTTTGGTATTATCAACAAAGCGACTCATGCTAGTGGGTTTACTTCTTTGGGTGTTTCTACCAGTTCTGGTGCTACAACAGTACAGATAAGTTCTACACTGTATAGTGCGATTACTCAAAACGCAGGTTTAGCGGAGTTTGTAAATTCAGACGGTACGACAGATACCTTTATTTACAGAGGGAAAGCAACTGCCGGTGGTAATTATTTCCTTATAGGGTGTTTATTTATTAGTAAAAATCACACCGGAGCAGCAAAACTTAATATTTTGACCACTAAAGATACCTACAAACACTGTTGGGTTTTATGGGCAGATATGAGAAACGATGGTCGTGCTGATGCTGATGGAGGTAAAAGAAAACAATCTTTTGGTATCATTGAGCCGGGTGTAGATAATTATGAAATAGATTTATTTTATACAGACCAATTAGATGAGAACGGTAATCCAGATGTCTTTACTGATTTGAAATTAGGTAGTGATGTAGACTTATGGGAGGTAAACGCAAATATCGACACTAGCACTAGAGGAGCATGGTCTAAACCAGCAGATTATACAACCAACGCATCTGCGACTTTAGCAGACGCTTCCGGTGCTATAAGACTTACTGTTAGTTCCGGTCACGGTGTTGTAGCCAACGATTACATACATATTTTTAATAGTAGTTCACACGACGGAGTTTATCAAGTTTCTGCTGTAACATCGACAACCATTACTCTAGGAGCAAGTACCTTCGTAACATCTGACTCCGGTGGTAGTGGTGGAATACATTATTGTAAAACCACTGGTAGCGAAACAGACTTAACACAATACCACGATTGGGAAGATAAGGCCGGTGCTTTCTTAATAGTAGATACGTCTAAATTCTTTAACTTAAACACTACTGCTAACTTCGGTAAATCTGGTCAAGATGCTGGAGGTAGAACAGATTTGGGAGATTACGTAACTAACGGTTTAGGAGATGTTGCTCTCATAGATTCTTATTATAGGGAGGCTATATCTTCTTACAAAAACATAAGCACTCCTTATAACAACCATACTAATCAATTTAGAATAATATGCGATTCATCTACCGAAGATAGAAACATAACTACTGGAGATATGCACATAGAAATAGGCGGAGATAGTGTTGATTTTCCTTACGCTGGAACAGGTAGAGTTATCGGTTTTGCTGGTAATGCTGGTGGAAATCAAACACAAACTACAAACTACATACAGTGGACAGATTCATTGATGACGGCATTTAGTGGAGGAGGCACTATTGTCCATGACACTTCTGCCAAAGAATATGTTTTGACTGTTTCTGGAGCAGATTTTAGAAATTTGATACCTTACACTATTTCTGCGTTGTTCGGTGCTAATCTTTATCCATTTGCTAAAAACACTACAACAGGAGAAGTCAGTATAGTAACGCAGATAAGTTCAACAAGCGGGGGCAGTCCTAGTGTTTCACAGTACGATAAAATACATTTTGCTGCTAACGACAACACGAAGATTGCTGACTACCCTAACATAGCGGGTTTTTCTGCGTTTTCTGCCGGGAATACATGGGAAGTTCCTAAACAACTAATGGGTGTTTTTGGCACAAGTCTTTCTTCACAACAAAATCTAACAACTTATTCACCATCTGAAATAGAACTTGCTATAAACGCTGAATTTGCTCAATATGATACACCTAGAATATTATTCCCTACTATGACAGTATCAGCCACACCTACTAACTCACAATACAATTCTATTCAAGTTTTGAACGCAGTTACATCTACTAACTTAGGAAGGCTTATGATGAGAGTAAAGGGGTTTGTTGAATCTCCAAACATAGGTACATATTATGAGAGTGATAAAATGAGAATGTTGTGGAATGCTGGTCTAATGAAAACGTGGCTACCACGTACCCGACTATCAACCATTTACGACATAGCGAATGTGCCAAATACTACTCAGATGACTGTTGATGGAACAACAGATGCAAACACGCAAGATGATTTTGGGTCTGTTCTTAACACTAGGTCAAAGACGGTTTACAGTATAGTAAAAACAGCGCAACAAAATTCTGGAGTTGGTAGGACTAACGCCCTATCTTTGAATTTTTCTTTCATGATTGGTAGAGATGGCAGAATAGAATTTAGACCATCTTACAATTTGGGTTACGCCTTTGATAGAAGTAATTTAATGATAAGCGATTTGACGACAGATATGGGTAGTATGATTACACACGTTAGAACTTATTTCAAGGGAGGCACTGCTTTTGCAGATTTCCCAGACCCCGGAGTGTCGGACACTACAAGATGGAAAATACTTGAGCATCCCGAAGTAATAAATCATAGTGAGGCATTTAGTTTATCCAAACAAGAACTTGAAAGGTCTAAAAAAGCGAGAATGTCAATTGTCGCCGAACCTATAAGAAGTTCAACAGAAACCGATAAAATGCTAAGTGGTGGCAGATTTGGTTATGTAGCAGATACCCATAGAGTTCTTGACCATCAAGACGGAGAATATTCATATGATTGGGCGCATATAGCGGCAGGTTTTACCCCGTTCCCCGGTATGGTAAACGGTATGGATGGTAACTTAAAAACATCGACTAATATTCATTCAAGATATGGACAATCTGCTCCTTATACTTCTATTACTGCATCCGGCGCAGCAGATATTGAATATGATGAGCAATATTATTTCTATGGTGCTAACAGTGTCAATTACGCTATGCAAATTGTACACATACCACAAGATATGCCAAAACAAAGCGATACTACTAACAACGAACTTAGGGTTTTCGTTGGACTAAAGCCCGGTCAAAGCGGAACGGACATAGACAACGCTGAATTTGTATTATTATTAGTAGATTACGAATTTTCAAACAGTGCTACCACTAACGGTTACACGTCTTCTACGGTAGCATCATTAGTTGCCACAAGAAGAGGAGAGACACATAAGTTTGTTAAGAATAGTGGGTTCTATCAGATGGTCGTACCTTCTTCTTATTCTTCGACACTTAATTCTGCTGGCGCACAAATAGTAGTTTCTTTCAACGCAGAATATTGTCGTGCGCTTTTAAGACATAGATGTGGCGACCCAACCGCTAGTAGTGATATATTGGAAAACGCACACGGTCTTACTGGTGTCTCAACAGGTTACATTACTGGTGGTAACGATAACAGTATTTTCCCACTAGGGGGCAGAAAATACAGTGAGTTCGGTGATTTTGCTTATGGTCGTAGTGAATGGTATGCTCCTAGACTTCATGTTGTAGATGATATTAAGTTTGTTCCGGGCGGACAAGTCACTTACACTGACAAAGGTTTAGATTTGAATGATGAAACTTTTTTTACACAAGGAGTAAGTTGGAGAGTGCGTGGACAAAACACAGAGCAAGTTACATTGAGATTGGAAAGAGATGAATCTTTTTCTGCCGCTGGTGTTTTACCTTACATCGCATCTATGGGCATAAGTCCGCGCACAGGAGAGAGTAGTAATGGTAGAGGCTGGTTGCTTCCAGATACACAAGGCCCGGCTAACCCCGGTGGCGTACCTCCCGATATAGGCCCACTACCTAGTGACCCACATAACCCTCTTCCCGGCGTACCTACCGGCGGTCTTACTCCGGGCGTTCCTTCTGGTGGCACAGGTTCTTCTATGCCTATGGAAACTAACTTCAACAACCTGACTGCTGGCTCATACGGTAACTTGAAGGGAAGAATGAATTTAGATAGTGACCAATTTAGTAATCAAGGTACTTTTGGTATTCTAGGTCAAAAGAAACCCGGTCCTACGCCGGGTGCTATGCGACCAAGCACCGGAGAAAGTATGAACATAGCACCGCATCTTGGTGCGGCTACAAAAACATCTGATGGAGTAACTTTACCCGGCATAGGAAGTAGCGATAATACAGGTAGTAGTAAAAATGGAGTACAGGGTATCACAGAAGTACCAATCGATGTTTTGAATAACGAAATAAATGTAACTGCGGTGGTATCTTGTGGTGCTGGTTCAGAATTGGTAAGTACAGGAGTGAACTCGCAAAAAGCCGTTCTTTCCGTTACAGTAAAATGCTTAGAGACAGATATATCTAAAACTCATTCTGTCACAGTGGCTTTAGGTACTGATAAACAGATGGTAGAATTACTACCTGTCTGTCTGCTTGATGGTGCTTCTACATACGGCAACAATATAGAAGTAACAGTTAGCCGTGACCCCGGTTCTGGAAACGATACTGCTAGTTATAGAACAGTTAAGATACATTCAATACAAACATTGTTCAAGCGAGCGGCGTTCATGACTAAAGGTTTAGGCGACCAATTTAGTTCGTTTTCGTGATTGGGTCACGTAGAGATAATATCCGTCGCGCCTTCTCCCTACCGATGCCGGGAATCTTCATCAGTTGTTTCTGCGAAGTTTTACTGTTTAGTAATTTAGGAATTGTAGTGAATTCATCCATCAATTGTTCTGCTAGATGCGGTGTTATACCTTGGATGGATGATAACGCCTTGATAGGAGCCTCTAGGCTTGCCGTCTGAGCCACCTTTACGGTTTTGGGTACGTTACCTAGCCTGTCGGTAATTAAGTGGTTTGTGTGCGTTGTCATGATAAAATCTACAAATTCTTCCATAGTTAAAAACTGCATGAATTTTATGTTTGGAAACCTAGAGTAAAAAGATACCTTGAAAGATTTTATAACAGACCTCATCTTAGACATTTCTTTTGCTACCGATTGAGCAGTAGGTCTTCCGCCGGGAACCCAAGGTTTTAATTTAGTTCCGTAGACAACTAACATAGGATTCTCAAATGCTTCTTCAAGGTCACGTAGTTGCGCTACGATAGTTCTAGTTCTACCTATCCCTAAGATAGACCTATACAAATCGTTTATTTCTTTGGCTTCTATACCTATATCACCTATGATATAATCAGCCGAGTCTAAACGCGCTACTTTCGCTATGCCGTTTGGTGATTGATTAGCGTCGCCACCGCGCATAAGCATTTTGTGTATGACCTTCTCGTTCTCTCGGTCATCTATTAGAATCATAGATAATACTACGCTAACTCCCTTTATTAATTAACTCTTGTTAGATTATGCGCCCAACAGTCGTGACCGTCACAAAGACCGCGAGCAGCGTACCAGCCAGCAGAAGGAGACCTATCGTAAGTCAACAAAGTTCTGATGTGTCCTCTACTTACACTAGGATTAAAGTCTCTCCAATTCAAAGTCTCAATGTAGGTCAGTATCTCATCTTCCATAGACTTCATTTTGTCAGCCGGGACACTAGATGCTGGCGCAAACCAACGTAGGTTTTCAGCCATATGTAGAACTAAGGCTACACGAATCTCATGACTAGGATTGGTAACTTGTATTGCTCTATCTAAGCAGGGAGGTATAGGCACAGTGCTATGTGTGCCTACTTCTCCCGAAAAGGTTCCGCTAGATACCCATTGTTCTGTTTCGGGATTATCGATAGCCCATTTTGTAATAGAAAACGTAGGAGACAAATCATCTCCGCGAAACGGGTCTAGGTGAGTGTAATCATCTACTGGTCTTGTGGGTATGGTAAAATCCATAGGAGAGTCAGCGAATTCACGCGCATCTATGTTGACTGCCCATCTACCCCTACTCACATTAAATGTGTCGGGAATCCTAGTCATCTTCTTGGCAAAACCTACGCCATCCAATGTTTTAAGGTCATGCGCTTTACTTCGCTCGTAGCGATTTAGTTTGCGGTCCCATGAGCCACCGATAACAGGCTCCCTAAACAACTGATGTACGTGAAATCCACGACCAGTAGCAACCAATCTTACGTCGCCTTCTAAGCGATTTATCAGTGTTGCTACGTCACGCTTGACATCATTTATACCGCCGCGTTCACCCATATCGAAGTCCCACCACGCTCGGTCAATAACTACACTCTTGTAATCTGGTTTCCAAGGGCGTTGAGGGTCACGTTCTTTGAATGAAAACAAAGATGTGTAACAATTTGCTTTACCATTTACGGTATCAACGTAAGAGGAGAATCTATCTATCGAAGGGCAAATGCTACGCCGTAAACCAATCTCGCGAGGGAAGGAAAGTAACATAACTCAACCAACCACCTGCTCATGTCCACACGCGCAGACTGCTACGACAATAGGAGTTCTTTCGCCACCTTCTTCGCTGGTGACACTCCAAAGGGTCATTTCATCCACCCATTCACAATCACCAGTGCCTTCATCTTTTGCACATACTGTTACTTTTTTACTCATGCTATCACGTCCGGTTCTAATCCACTAAGTATGCCATCACATGACATGGAAAAATCACACCATTCGGGGCAAAAATAATCATTCCACTTCATCGGCCATTGATGGGAAACTAGAGATTCTATGGTGTCGTTTAAGGATTGTGGGAATGTATTAAGTGACCTAGTTGGTACTCGTTCCATAACTGCAACGCCACAAGTTTCTCCCAACCAAACTTGTTTGCCACGCTTCCCTATCTCATCTAACATACGTTCATCAGTACAGTCTGGAGCGATGTACAGGAAGTGTGTGATGTTCTCATAACCAGCCTGTGTAAGCATCCTGTGATAGAACACAAGTTCTTTACGAGTACGACTTAACTTAGAAGGATTCATATTACCTGTCTTGAGTTCTACGATAATGATACCGCCATCTGGATGACGCAAAACACCGTCAATCATACCACTCCAAATAATAGGGATAGTACCTTGGTTTTCGGTTACAAAATCTTCATAGAGGTATCTCTTTTCTTCTACCTCGACTACATCAAGACCGCCAAGAGATGCCGCTATACCGTGAATCAACTTAGCCATTTCATCAACTCCAGTATCTCCAGCAACACCTTCCTTCTCAGCAACGGCTGGTATAACATCGGGTCCATCTACTAAACTTGCTTCCATCACAGAATGTATAGCAGTACCGCGAATCGCCGCTTCGCCAACAGGAGGGCTAGGTACACCACTCATGTATCTCCACCAATACTGGCGAGGACACTTTTGGTAGTTCATGAAAGAAGATTTACTTACTCTCAAGATAGGTAGTTCTCCCACCTTGTAAGAAGATTGTTCGACTTGTTGTGGCGTAGCGTCCATCAGTTTACCTCCGCACCAAGAATATCTTCTAGGGTGCGGATAAGAAGTTTTCGTGGCACATCTCCCAAATCGTTACCTCGCTTTAGACCTGCTATGTACCGTATAAGACGGTCATATACTTCATCTGCTTCTCTCATTCGCTCTCCCCCGTAAAGTCGTTGAGTGTTGGTTGCCCCTCATTCAGAGGCTTGTTACAAGAGGGACATATTTCTTCTCGCTCTATACCCTTTATTAGTGGTATTAGTATTTCTTGCTGACAAGACTGACAGGTTACTTCTTCTGCCGCACCCTGTTCTTTCAGATACGAGAACAAGATTACGTTCAACCTATGAATATCCATAGAAACCGCTTGCGTGAACTGCGTTAGATATTGACGCATATCCTTTATATCACGTTCTATTTCGCGAATGCTTGGCTTTCTCCCTCTACTCATATTATCACCTTGTTGTCTAACCATATAAAGTTGTTTATACCCACTCTACCCTACCTAATCCGTTCAAAGCGTTGTAAAGTGGCTGTACGTCCCACTTCATAACATTGTAATAAGGCAGAACCTTATCGACAACGAACTTACTTGCTAGAGTTCTGAACCCAACCTTAGTAATACCTTCTATGTCTTGCGGATTGTCGAAGGCGACATATTTACCCTCATCATTAATAGTCACTAAGAAGTATGAACCAGCACCGTAACCTTTGCCTAGATATTCGTTGGCCCACGCTGCGCCAGCAGAAGGACCGGACAACACCTTATACTCCTTAAGTGACTTTTCTAATTTACCCTTCATACAAAGTTCCTCGACCTCACAACCACCAGACACAATCTCATCTATGAGAGAAGTTAAATTTTTAGTGATTGCTACTTCGGGCCGACCCGATAACATACCATTTAGAGTTTCTTTCATGGCTTCTTTCATGACCGGAGGCATACGCGATTGTTTCAATTCAATACCCTTGACGTACAGACTAGGCTCATGATATTCTCCATCAGTCCATACGGTTATGCCAGCATACCTATTCTTAGCCATGATGACCATACTATTACACCATTTCTCAAATTCAGTGATGATAGGAGACATCTTTTCGTTGATTCTTGCTAGTGCTTCTAAACCCGTGTCCGGGTCAGGTATTTCACAGAACACACTGTCAGTATGACCGTATCTAACTGTAAGTCCTTCTTCATTAGCCAACTCCTTCAATCTACCCAAAGTCTGTCTCGATGTGTATGTGATTGCCTGTGCTACATCAGGGTGATACAGACCGTATTTAGAGTCACCGGCTGCGCCATACATAGAAGCAACAAGGGTTTTACAAGCAAACTGCATCGTGTCCCACTTATCATAATTATCGGGGTCATCCTTCATCATTTTCTTGTAATGGTTTCTTAGGTTAGTCATCTTATCCATTTGTCTAACAAGTAACCCTTTGTCTCCTTGACGGAAACAAGTACCGTTACCACAATCCTTGCCTTCGGCGTCTAACGTGTCCCAAGATATGTTGTGTAGTTCAGCATTACTATGGTACATAGCCCTAATATCTAAGATTCCCATGTTGTGATAAATACCAGACTCAACCTCCATAACTTCCGCACCGGAATACGGCCTGTAATCGAACTGTGGCTTAGTAGGTATTCTTTCATCAAACTTCTCATCTACAAGAGCAAGTGATGTAAATAACTTAGTTACAAATGGTGTAGAGCGTAAATCACACTGGACGATATGCTGTATAGCACAGTAATACTCAATGGCATTGACCAAAGAGTTTAGTTTAGGTAGTAACCTTACGTCCTGTACTGCATATTTCAGATATAGAGGGAAATCGCTGTAATATGTATCGTGTCCATCTTCTAACGCTACCTTAGAGTCTTTCAAACATTCAGTAGCAACATCATCAAGACGATAACCCGGAAGTTTGCCGTTTTTCATCTCCCATAACTTTGAGAATGCAATCATAAGGTCTATACAATTCCTTCCTACTATCGGTTGCTCCCAATCACCAAACTTCCAACGAAAACGGCGCATAGGAGACATATTACCCGGATTGATACCGAGCGACCTACATCGTTCTGCTATGGTCTTGATGTCTGCCCCGACGACGAACCAACCAGTGATGATGTCGGGGTCACAACGCTTCATGTGGTTAATAAAATGTTCTAACATGGTCTTTTCATCAGAAAAACACATAGCATGAGTTTCGTACTCATGGTCGCCTATCTTACTATATTTACCAGCCTCGTAATCTGGATGAATAAACCAAACGTACTCTCGTTCTGTGTAGGAGTCATAAACTACAATAATTCTCATCTCACTTGTGTCCGGGGACCATTCACAATCCATATACCACACACGATGTTTGTAATTAGGGATAGGGGGTAAGCCTTCGTTTATTCTGTCAGTAAGCACACGATTGACAAAGGGTATGTTGCCCTCCCAAGTTGGCCCTACGTCTTTGATTGCACGTAGTTGGTCGGGATGAGATACTGTTACTTTAGTTAAGTTTTCTCCGTACAAACCTTCGTAACCAGACTCCTTACTAACTGCCTGAACCCACTGTGCAGATTCATTGGTTACAAAAACATAAGGCCAGTGGTCATTGTCTTTGATAACCTTACGAGCATCGTTCTCATCCCTATAACGGATGATTACTTCTCGACCTTTACCTTGCTCGACAATCATCTCATCCACCATTTATCCATTTCTTGTGTAGGCTTATAACTGTTCTTGTAGCACTTGTAACAAAGACGATGTATAGGGTGTAAAACTGCCCACCGCTTACATCTTTTACACGCACCAGACATAGCAATCACAAAATTTTTTTCAAAAAAATTTGTAGAAACAGGTATATAAAGCGGGAACGGCGGGAGCGGAGGATAAACCCCCTGCCCATCCCGCGATGTTCTGCGGGAGAGAATGACCCTCATATACCGTTATTACCGGGCAAACCGCGAAAAATACTTATTCCTTTCTTCGACCTCTATCGCGCGTTTCAATACCGAACTTTAACAACCAATCGCGTACAGCCATAGGCGTAATACCTTGCTCAGATGCTATGTCTGCCATAGACCTACCTTCTACTAAGTATGCGTTCCTAAGCCATTCTTCGCTTCTATACTCCTTCGTATTCTTCATTAGTCTACCGCTAAATCCCCAATCACCTAGAGGTTGTTCTACCAACCCATCTTCGGGATAAATTGTAATAATAGTCGTGTTGCCGTCGTCGTCTGTCAATTTTATTTCTGCTTTCATGTAAATCACTCCAGTATTCCCACTTGGAAAACCATGTCTCCATTATGGAATGTAAATAGAATACGGGTTCCTTGACCGTATTCACTGAAATCTAGGAAATGTAATGTAACATCTCCCCCGTAGTGTTTGAGTACCGAATCGATACCGCCTTCAATAGTTACCTCGCCAGCATCTAACATTTGGTCGGGTAGAGAAAAGATAGTTTCAGTAGCACCTTTCAATTCAGACCCCACTTTGACTGACACATAATCAGCCTCATAAGAAAACGTGAAGCGATTAGTCTTCTGCCCATTGATAGCATCACATCGTAGTGCCTCAAACAATTCAGATGAGTCAAGTGTGATAGAGAACTTAGGTAATAGCCATTCACCCGTACTTTGCACTAAATACGCTCCATCTTCTCTCAGTTGGTCGAATCTACTTTGGCTTTTCTCCGCCCAAACAGATATTGCGTCGGGGCAGTTAGCAAAGGCTGGAGCGTTCAGACTACTTGTTAGGGTAGTCTTCTTGTTCCTAGACCGTATCTCCAACTTATCGTAAGACCATGACAAAGATACTTCTGTACCATGATAAGGTAGAATTCCTAGTACCGCATCTATTGATGCGATTGGTATATTGACCACCATTGGTAATTTATGAGGTGTAGAGAAACGTGAAAGGGAAGTAACGCCATCGCGCACTATGTTGATTGTCTCAACACAATCACCACTGAAACGAAGTAGAGTAGATTCTACTTGGTCTTGCTTCTTGCCAGCAACCGTTTGTGGTCGCTTAGTTAGCGTAAGAAGCCTAGTTAGCGCATCGTTTCTAACATTCATTCAATCACTCCCAATTCAAGAAAGGTAGTCCAGTCCAATTCACTTTGCCGTCTTTAACAGATAGAATAGTATGAGTCTCGCCTAGATGTTCCATGTTGTGACCTTTCATTTCCTCAATGATTGCCTTTACTGCCCATTCACCTTCGGCTAAGGATTTGTCTCCCTTAACACCAGCCGCAGGGTCAGCCTTCTTCATGTAGCGAGTTAGGAATATTTGTTGCGAGAAACAACGCATAGTTCCCTTCTCCCATTCAGGGCGTTCACCGACACTCATTAGGACTTTGCCACCAGAGCCGTTGTCCACATACTCTTGAATAGGTTTCAAGTGGAATGTGAAGAACACCTTCGGTACATCTAACCCATGAATACGTTGAATAGTATCTCGGAACAGTTTGTTACGAATACGCCATTCTGCTTGATTGAATCTATCTCCATCTTCGGGATTGACCGGATTTTTAGAACGATTCTGCAATACATAAGTCATAGCCTGTTCGCACCACTTAAGGAAAGTAGAGCCACCATCAAAGATGATACCAGCATATTCTTCTCCAGCCTTAACACGTTCTGCTACAATATTAGTAAACCACGATACCTTATCGATAAGAGCCGTATAGTTCACAGAGTTATCGTCATTGAAGATAGAGTCATCTAATTCATCGAAGAGAGGAAGCACTATGATATTGTCCTTGTTGGGGTACAGATAATCAACGGTCTGCTTGGCAGAATTGTCCACATCGAAGATAGCCACTTTCTTTCCAGCCTCAATCTCCGCCCTAAGTAGGTCAAGAGCAAGTCCAGTTTTAGCAGTATTCTCACGACCAACAAGGGCCATACGAACAGGACGATACTTTGCTTGATTGTTGTCAAACAAGTTATTGTAGTAGTCTGCATCGTAAGCCGTCTTCATGGCTGGATTAGGAGTAGCGGCAGGGGCCGCAGTTGCGGATTGACCCCAACTCATGCGTCCCACCCATCATCCACAGAATCTACTGGTACGTCTGCCATAGGAGCAATCGCATCGAAGGCCCACCAACCATTTACAGATAGTCGGTACTCATCATCTTGAGTCTTCCAAGGTTGTGCAATCACAAGTACCTTAGTACCAACGGCGAAGTCAATCATACTTTCTTGGGAAGCAGGGATATAGATGTCCACCACTGGAGCCATAGAAGTAATATCCAAGTCAGCAACTACTAGATTGAAGCCACCGTTGTCGCGAGGTTCAATACTAATAACTTCTGTAAGTACACCAATGAGTCTATCCCACCATCCATCAGTCCCATGATTAGCCTCATAGAACGGACCGACAGCATCAAGATTCTTCAATAGGTCATCGCCAAGCATACTACCCATCAGACCACCATCTTCGCTGCGGAAGGGCGGTAGAGGGAATTCAGATGCTAGTGAATCGTCGCGGTTGAACACTGATACTCCAGCCTTAGCATAACCAACACCGTTGCGACCCATACGAACCGCATAAGTTCCGGGTACAAAGGTAGGAGGTGCATCTTCGGCAACAGCACCGGAAGCCTTGATTGTTACAGGCCCGTCAGCAGTAGCGAATAGCATAGTTCTCTCTAATTCCTTAGTAGGTCTAGCAGAGCCGTACTTGAAGTTAGCATCACCGGATGGGAAAGTCGGAGACTTGTTATCCCACACTATGTAGTAGTAAGTAGATTCATCAAGTTGCTTGATGTTCTTAGGCAACTCGGTTACTGAATCTTCATCGTAGTCTGCTTCAAAGGCGACTTTGTTTCGTAGAGATGGGTTGATAGCACGACTATAAGTACCGTCGTAATTATCGGTAAAGATTACTACTTTGCCCTGTGTTACTAAGGATTCTCGTACATCTTCACTAGCCATCTTTAGAGTGTTGTCCATCTTACGGTATAGCAATTGGCCCCAATCTTTGTATCTAGGTACACTGATAAACATACCCTTTAGGGATTCAGCACCACTTCTTTTTAACTTAGCACTTTCGGATGCCAATTGTCTTGCTGCAACTCGTAGAGCAAACACTCCGCATTCCTCGTCATTCTTTCCAGCGTTGCGCCATGCCGGTCCCTGCTCATCAAGTACGGTTTCTGCTCGTACCTTTAGAGTGGACACTTCCACACCTACATTCGCTGCCACATTCTTCATCATTTCATCATTCAATGTCATGTCTTTCATTCTCCTGTCGGGTAATTTATCCTTGTTCGTTTAAGCATATAAAGTTCACGCTCTATCCATCAATGCTAGGTTTTGGATGCAACTTCGTACAAAGTTGGCGCGAATAAGTTCCGGTGAAATACCGGCTATGAGGTCACGTTGCGCTTCAATCAAAGCGTGAACGATTGCTAGTTTTGACTCTTGCTTTGCATCAGATTCTACCATGTAGTCAAAGACGCCACGTAGAGTATCTGCCAAGGGTTGTCCTTTGATAATCTTCAATGCTCCATCAAAGGACTTCTCCCGTACTGCTACACGAAGGAACTTAGCATAGTCCACATCGGGAGTACCCAAAGATGCTAGGAACTTGTCTTTGTCTGCACCATAATTAACATATGCTTGTAAGAAATTTATAGCAGAGCGAGCATCGCTATGATGTTTTGCTATACGCTGAATAGTATCGTCCATCCTAACAAAACCAGCGACGTTTTCTTTGAGTGTTATTGCCCGTAAAATCCTTGCTATATCCCCTTTATAGTAAGGGCGGAAATGTATTACTTTGCATCGGGATTGTAGCCAAGGAGAAACCTTAGCGAGATTGTTACAAGTCAATATGAAATAACCATGAGCGTTCTCCATAACTCCTTTGAGAGCGGATTGTGCCGCATCAGTCAATTGGTCTGCCTCATCGAGCAAGAAAATCTGCTTGTGATTACCTGTCCTTGTTCTCGGAATTAGTTCTTCTTCGATGAACCCAATACCCCTTTCATTCTTAGTAGAAGCATTAAACACATGAAGTTGAAATCCAAGGTCATTAGCCAAAGCGCGAGCAATAGTAGTTTTTCCTGTACCCGCTTCTTGAGAATGAAACAAGTAATTCTGCATAGTCAAACTCCAAAGAGCAGGTTCCATACCCTTAAACTGCGCTACAATATCATCACGACCTATCACATCTTTCAATGTGGTGGGCCTATACTTTTGTGACCATATTTCACTCATTATTCTTCCTCCTCATGTATGCTCCATACTTGTCTGATAGTCTTACTGCATCCTGTGTAGTTTACGACCTTAACACTACGGTCAGAATAAAATCGTGGGTCGCGCTTCAACATCTGCGTCAAAGAAAGTGGCGATGCTGGCATACACTTAGGCATAGTACCCTTGACTGTTCTGACCTCCGAATACATTTCGTGGGCAGTACAAGGCCCGTTGTCACGAACATAATCATAACAACGGTTACGGAAGTTCTTGTGTCGTATTCCAAAACCATTGTGTGTCTTTCTACCTCTAGCCATCATTCATTCCTCCTACAAATTATAGTCGGATTGTAAGAATATAAAGTTACTGGTAGCGGGTTCGTAAGGTTACTGATTCCTAATACAATGCAAACAAACGTCTGCGTCCTTCGGAAAAACTCGGTTCCTTCCACAGACATCACACTTCCTCATCCTCTGTTTTTCTTTTGGAGTCGCTACACTTGGACTTCTTGTAAAAATAATATCCTCGGTAGTTTTTATTAGTTCTCTATCAATATCATAAATGGCGTGTTCTGATTTTACTCCCACTATGTTCTCAATCTTTTCCGAACCTACAATTATTACTTGTGTATTTTTAGATAGTAAAGCAGAAAGAGTATGTGGAGAAGGGATAACCCTAACACTTCTATGTTCAGATAGAAGGTCAGCCATCCTTTCTTTTGTCATGGGGCCGTTTTCCCAAAGTAAGTCTACAATTAAGCGACGAATCCGCCGGTTGTTAGCACCCATTGACTTATGAATATACCAAACACCTTTATTAATCATCCCCCATAGAAAGCCACATTGACGCATCTACGAAAGATGTGTCGTGACTATGCCTTCGGTATTCTTTCCAATCCCACTTACTGTTCTTCCTTTCTATTTCTTTTATTTCGTCTGGTTTGTTTTCTTCTACCAAAACCAAACCCTCATCACGTACAAGTAGTTTAGCCCAAACGTATTTTTCTTCATTTGGATTGGATATACGGTTAAACCATATATCGAACCACTTGCACAAAAACACAGGTATGGCGAAATACAAATAAACACTAATCATAAAAATTACAAAAACAAACGCATAAGACAAAGCATCAAATATCAAACCCATTCAGTCACACTCTCCTTTCTTTTACGCATACCTTTGGGCAAGTCATCTCCACTACCCCTAACTTCGTTACGAACAGCGGCGCAGTTATCCAGTATCTCCCTCCAGTACAAATCATTAGAGCGAAACGGACTAGGTGGAAACTCGTCGCTTTTGTTTTTCTTAGGCCACTGAACCCGTTGCCCGCTAGGTTTTATTGCATATGCGACCAAAGCATAAATGTATTCCTTGGGTAACAAAAACATTATGTCGTTCAATGAACGATGTAGTTCCAAATCATTCGGACGATTTGCACGAACAAACGAAAGCAATAGAGCAACAGGAACATCTTCAATCTGCCTCCTCACAAAATCCCTGTCTCGTACACGAAATACACACTGTATCGCTCTTATGTAATCATCCTCTTGCTTATCTAAACTTGGGTCTAGTATTACGAAGTCCTCACTCTTTTCTGTCAACTTTGGTGTTTTTTCAGTAACTATTACAAGTCGATGCGATATAAGTTCACGCCACTCCATCGCATCTTTTTCTGTGAACTTGTCTGTATGTAAAATGCAAGTCAAATTAGGAACTGATGGTGATGTATTCATTTCATTGAACATCTCGACATAGTTACCTTCTTTGTAACTTCTTTCGTCAGCCGTGTAAATCACGACTCCCAATACGGCCACCCCTGCACGATAACATGATTCTCAATCCTATCTAGTTGGTTTTTACTCAAATACCAGACTCTTCTTACTTCTGCCTTACTAACCTTGTAATGACCACAGTACCACTTAAGACCATCATCTTCAAGAATAGGGCAGATACCAGTTTCGTTCATGGCGGCAAATAGTTTCGGAAAGTCCGAAACAAAGATTGAGCGATTCATAAGTTGGTAGAGATATGGTCTCCACTTGATAGGTTCACTCATTCTATGTCCTCCCATTCTACATCTATAACGGTATGCGTCGGACCTTTTAAGGATGCCATATGCAACTCCACTTGGTCTAGTAAATCTGGATGCGGTTCAAGAGTATTGACCAACTGACGCATGAAATCATTCATACGATTCTCGGCGAGAAGCAACTGAGAATCTACCCCAATCTCCTTCTTCAATTGACCTACAAGTTTCAGAGATGTGTTTGCCTGTCCTACCAGTTTAGTAGCATCAGCAACCCATTCAGATGAGATTCCTTCTTGTGCTTTCAGGACTTCTAGTTCATCCAACCAGCCCACTAGACGACGCACCAAGCCTTCTGCCATATCCAAAGTATTGATTGACTCCTCTCGCATCTTTTCTACGTGGGATGCTTCTTCGGGGTCAAACTCTAGGTGATTGTCCATGTGGTTGTCACAAGTCCCTTCGGGCCAACCATTACGAACCTCAACGATATTAGGACTTATCTCCCTGTTGCGTAGTTGTATCTCCAACTGTCTTTTTTGTGGCGATTCACAAAAAGGACATGGTGAGGACTTCAACACCCATCTAAGAGTATCTATGACCACTGGCTCGCCGGACTGCGCTATGCGCTCCTCTATCTCTCGCCTAGTTTTCATTTAGTTCTCTCCCATTTACAGTGCAAACATTCCCTGTGTTTTGAAATCATTCCACAACATTGACATCTCATTCTTCTTCCCCCCTTACAACGTCCCAAATATAAACAGTACCTTGCTTGCTATGCTTGTAAAACCTAGCATCCCTTTTCAACCATCTAGCGGCTTGATTGATAGTAACACCAGCCCTTGATGAACAAATAGATTTACCGTTCTTGAAAGTAGCGTAACGTAAAACTTGCCTCAAGGTGCAAGGTCCGTGTTCTAATAAATATTCGTACATAGCATCTACCGCCCAAGGAGTTGTTCTTTTAGCCCTTGAAGTTCTAGGAGGCACACTCATTCTTGTTCACCCCAAGGATTAGGCCCACGCTCATTTGTAACAGGACCGATACGACACATAACACCGCGTCGTCCTCTACCTTTCTTAGTCGAAGGCTCATACTCTCGATACCAAGGTTGCCCTTGTAGATTCTCAATAATCCAACGCTTTGCTGATTGATAATCACCAGCAGTTACCATACGAGACACTTCTTTGATAAGTGTGGACTTTGTAATATCTTGCATCCAAAACGCATCTTTCATGAGTAGTGTATCTGCATCCATAACTCTTCTACGCATCATCAAGGACTTTGCTAGAATATCTTCTAGTCTTTCATCCATAGTGACCACCAGTGGCTCACCGCCACGATAGTTAGAACTCATCATGTGATAGCCGATTGCTATACGCCTAAAAAGGTCTGCTTCAAAGGAACGGACCTTCGGTGACTCTAGCCACGCTAGGATAGAATCGTCAAACAATACTCCAGTGGGGGGATGAGCAACCGCATCATCTAATCTAGTACGTAGCCATCCCTTGATTGTAATAGCCTTCTCAGCCAAAGATACTCTCTCCTCGGTAGTCATATTAGATTGAGCGTGTTGCGCCCTCTTAAAAGCCAACTCCTTGTCATCATTCATCTCAATATCTATGATGAAGAATCGTCGGTCAAGACCAGAATCCAACTCAAATCTAGCAGGTTGTGTACCAGCCCAAACAGTATAACGAGTAGTGTATTGAACCCAACCAGCCCTCATACCTTTCTGTACTCTACCGTTGTCTAGGGAAGTAAGTAATTGGTTTTTCATATCTAGGCTATGGTCTTTCTTTGAAGCATCAGACATAGAGGAGAACTCCTCAAAGCCTAGAAAGCCACCACACAGTTCTCTAGCAATTGGTCTACCCATAATCTCGCCATCTTCATTGACCGAGCCGAACATACCAGCCTCGGTGATACTGTTCGGACCCATCATGGTTCTAAAACCCTCTCCCATATCTGCATCGAAGTTATGTAGTAATCCTGTACCTTCTGCTAGAAACATAAGAATCAAAACTGATTTACCAGAACCCTTAGCACCACGAAGCATGATGTGTATTCTTGTATCAGGCAGTTGCGACATTGGGGTATAGAATGGTATGTTACTGTGTCTTAAGGGACAAGTAGTTATGATGAAATCATTCTCCTCATCTACCAGTGGTGATTCGGGGTCGAAGTCACATCTACTACATTTGTTGAGTGCGTTGAAGATATGCGCCCCAACAGAGCAGAGAAATATAGGAATCTTATCATCTACACCGACGTAGTGATTTCTTTTGGCGAAATCCTTTACTTCTTCTATTACATCAAAACTCATATGTGATAACCTCCACTATCATTAGGGTCGATGTCGAATGGACTTGAGAAGTTACCTTCTTCATCTATTGAAATCACCAACGAGCGAACTTTGTCCATCTCCTCTATGTTACATTCTATATCAAATACAGTTTGGTAATAATCAACAAAATGTTGAATGGCGTTTTCATCTAACCCCGTTGTATCTGTCTTGACAACACAAAGGTATGATTCTGCTCGGTTGTCGTGTGCCATAATCTTACTAAACATATAATTGAATAACCAACATGGGGTTGTTAGTGCCAACTCCCCATCACCCAAAATGGATTCTCCACCAATTATAGTTTCATTCATAAAATCATAAATAATAACCGCACCGTTGTCATCTAACGGGTCAAGTGGTGTATCAACAGTCAATAGTGTAGTCAGCATACAAAAACTACTAACACCCAAATCAATCAACAGACAAGTCATATCGCGGATAGCCGGATATGAGAAAAGCCAGTTTGTAGTGTCATCTGGACTTGCTGGAGGCATCCAATTCGTCAACCTTAGAAGTATAGTACCGTCAATATCATAGAGCAACCAACAAGGTTCCATAGCGTCAGGAATATGATTGAATGGTTCTACGCATAGATGTCTTGAGTAAATACGAGCGATAGGCTCATTGTTTCCAATAGCACCCATACCACTGATGAACGTAGAGAAACTAGGTTCGTGTTGCATAAACGCAACGGCGTTACAATCTTCTCTTACAACCGGCAACATACCGCCAGTCCAAAGAATATCTATTTCTTCATAGGTTGTTGTATCAAAATGCGTTCTGCTCATATACTATCCTCCTCATGTAAGGCTATAATGTTGAGTATTGCTTCGATTGAATCAGCCAATCTTTTAGGTAGTTGCTCCAAGGTAGAGACACGATGTTTTGTTGAATCCTTGTACCACAGTGCCATTTCTTCAACGCTTACTGCTTCGTACACAGGTATAGGTGTAGTGTAGCGAGAATAAGTTTTCATTGTACTACCCTCTGGAATTGTTCTTCTAGTAGATTTCTCTTCTCCTACCTTACGAAAGAATTTATTCTTTGACAAGATTTGGGTTACTTGATTAGTAGTATAAGAGTACCCTTGTGCTTTGCCATAAACATACGTGCCACCTCGGTTATCTTTTTTAGTTCTAGCATTTTCTAAATCCTTTAGGTGTTCTATAATATCATGAGTGTTTGCACTACCCACTTCTCTCAAGTAGTCCCAAATTCTCATTTTCAACTTACTGTGCCTACATCTTCTTCTATTTGCCATTCTTTTCACTCTCCAAAATTAATTCAGAAATAATTAATCGCTACACCATTCCCCGATTCTACTAATTCTTTTTTTGTTTCATAGATGTTTTAGAAATTAGTTCTTCTTTTCTAAAAACACTAAAGACGAATAAAAAGAATTCGTAAAAACGGTGGGCTGGTAGCCATTATTTATTTCTAGTCACCTCCGAATAAATCAAAATAATTAATCGCATCCTTAGCGTCAAGTCTTTCAATCACGAACATATCTTTCATTTTTAGTTTTCTTGTAGCAGAATTGATTCTTGAACCTTCAATACGCCTTTTAGTTCGGTCAGTGAACATTAGTGCGCTACCCAATACGCAAGCATCTTCCATCGTTATAAAGCACCCCATAAAAGTATTCATGTCTATGGAACAAAATGTACCGTCTACATTTATGGTAGGTACAGGTTGCACAAAAAGGTTGTCGTGTTCCAAACCTAGATTAACTCTAGCAACAAACGATAGAACTGGCTTTTTAGATGCGGCATACTTTCGTTGTGTTATGATTACTTGGTGGTTCCCTTCTTTGTTGGGTATGGTCGCGCTAATACATACTCTATTGCCGATAGCCTCTTTCTCTTCATGTGGAAAAGGGTTGGTCGCTATCGTAGCATCGTAGCCTCTATCCCGTATGGTTTGCACTAGCCCCACCAACCAAGCATAATCGTCAAATCTTTCTTTGGTCACGGCCTTGATATAAACTGAAATAGGCTCTCTCCACAGGGTTACAAAAACACCTTCTTGGTTTTCTATCAATTCGGTCATCAATTCCGAGAACGGTGTTTCTAAATCCATCATGGCATCGTAGACATCACGGCGATACGGTGGCGGAGATGGGTGGCACAAAGCGCAGACCAAATCATACACTGTTCTCCTGTCAACGATATGCCCGATAGGTGTGTCGTCTTGTCGTAACAAAGACAGGTCACAGGCAGACAAGTTACCTACTCTACCAGTAGTAAAATACTCAACCTTGATGTCCCTAGTATCGATTACCAAAGGTGCTAGATTGTCTGTGTTCATTCTTCCACCAACCTTTTACCACAATGAGGACACGCTTTCATGTGCTTTCCCTCATCTCTAAAATCTACTATCTTCCATTGAGTTGCTACGCAACCGTATGAGTAAGTACAAAACGGCGTCATTCTTACAACCCCCTCTCTTTCTTAATCATTCTTAGAACTCTAGCAAATGCCTTCCACTTCTTGTTGTATTCCTTTGTGAATTGTGAATTGTTAGGTGGCTTGACTCCAACCCAAGGAGCGATGCCCAAGATAACA
>CERF01031537.1_pt1 | contig 23412 bp, 19 predicted proteins | sample 530961 | NCBI WGS metagenome assembly CERF01 (sample SAMEA2621151, study PRJEB7988) | marine metagenome | isolation source: saline water (ENVO:00002010), including
TACATTTTCCATCTAGCAGCAGTTACCAAAGCTGGTGATTATTGTTTAAAATTTAAAGGAGACCAGTGGCTCTCTAATCAAATAATTAATACAAATGTCCTTAAGTATTGGAAAGAAAAGCAGCCACAAGCAAAAATGGTCTGCATGGGGACAAGTTGTTCGTACGCACCAGACTTGTTCATGACTGAAAAGAATTACCTTTTAGGACAGCCCGACAAAGGACTATACACTTATGCTATGACGAAGAGAATGTTGTTGGTAGGACTGAAGTCCTTGGAAGAACAGTATGGCCTTAAGTGGCTTTATTTCGTCCCCTCAACACTGTACGGACCAGACTTTGAATTAGGGGACAATCATTTTATTTTTGATTTTATTAGGAATTGCTATAACGCTAAATACAATAATAGTGAATTTGTTGTTTGGGGTGATGGTCACCAAAGAAGAGAGTTGATCTATGTTGATGACGCTGTGTCTGCAATGATCAATCTATTAGGATTTGACAACCAAGTGTTTAACCTAGGTTCTGGTATAGATCATTCAATAAATGAGTTTGCACGAATTGTTTGTGAAATTTATGATTATGATTATTCACAGGTAAAACATGATTTAACAAAATACGTTGGGGTAAAAGAGAAGAGAATAGACACAGCCAAAACAGATAAGGCACTGGCTCCAAATAGCCTTAATAATACGTCTTTGAAAAATGGATTAAGAATCACAATAGATTATTTTAAAAAAGGATATAAAAATGAAAATAAAACAAACAAATAGCAACAATACAGGTGTCAAAATGGAAGAAAACCTGCCCGGCTATAGACATGGTGATGGGCTTTATTTTGATCGGATGAAAATGATGCACATTATGAACCATGGTTTATCAAAATTATTAATTAAGGAATTCCCAAATGCAAAAAAAATTTTAGACATAGGCTCCGGTGCGGGTAGTTTATCTTATTTTTTGAGAAAAGAAGATAAAAACAATATAGTTGTAACTTTAGATGGAAATCCAGAAACAATAAACAGCCCTTTTGTTGATAAAAAAAACCATTTTATTGTTCGCACTGATTTAGAATATAATTTGGTGGAGGAAAACAATGAACAAGTCAAGTTCGATTTAATCTGTTCATTTGAGCATCTAGAGCACATTCAACCATTAACCTTTAGGGATTTTTTGAAAAATATCCACAAACATTGCCATGAGGGAACCACTGTGCTAACTACCGCAGCAGACTATGTTTTTCATGAAGAACACGAAAAGCACACACATTGTTTAGTAATGCCTAGGGCTGAATGGGTTAAAATTATTGAGAGCGAAGGTTTTGAAATGATAAATGATTTCCCCCTAGAAAGAAATAAGGGAATGTTATCTTATGAATGGTTACCCCCACACGGACGATTGGCGGTGTCTCATCAGTTAAATTTTAAACTAAGGGGACACAAATGAGTAAAAGAAAATATTTACCAACACTTTCGGAGTTAATAGACAGATTATCGATAGCACAGCTAAAAGAAGTGTTCATAACAGAACATAAAGAAGAGTATGGGCAAGAAATTTCTGACATTTTACATGATATTGACTTGACATTGAAGGAAAAGAATGTTATATTAGATAGCAAAACAATAAGAGCAATTGTAGTGTTATCACAAATGAATTTACATATTTGGCATAATGAATCGAATTATAGGAAAGGAATTAAGGATGGAAACAACCTTGAATTAACTCATGGCTTGAATGGGATAAGAAATACTGCTAAAAATAAAATTCAAGAAAAAGCCGGTGGCCGGAAAGATTATAAAATAGATTGCCTTGCGGCTGAATTTAAAGATTGGACAATCAGTTGGGATGAATAAGATTTTGGTAATAGGAGATAGCTGCAGAGATACGCACGTTTATGGTAAATGCGAAAGAATTTGCCCAGACGCTCCTGTACCCGTATTTGTCCCGCTATTTGAAAAACAAAACTTGGGAATGGCAGGAAATGTATACCAGAACGTTGTTTCTTTGGGTGTCCCTGTTATTTTAAAATCTAACAATGTTGTCATTGAAAAGAAAAGATTTGTAGAAGAAAAAACCAATCACATGTTTCTCAGAGTTGATTCCGGAGAGGAAGACATAAAGAGAGTGGATGATTTGACATTAGAATTTATTTCGCAATTTGAATTAATAATAATTTCTGATTATAACAAAGGCTTTTTGCTTGAAGATGACATAAAGTTTATATGTGAGAACCATAACTTGGTCTTTATTGATACGAAAAAAGTAATTGGTGATTACTGCAAGAACTGTACATTTATAAAAATTAATAAGTATGAATATGAAAACTCACTTGAGTACATTAATAAAAATGATTGGACAAAACAGAAGGTAATTAAAACTATTGGGGAAAAAGGGTGTGAATTAAATGGAGAGTTGTTCCCCGTTGAGAAAGTTGAAATAAAAGATCTATGTGGCGCCGGCGATACTTTTCTAGCATCTATGTGTGTTGAGTTTCTTAGAAGCAAAAATATAGGTAAATCTTTGAGGTTTGCCAATGAATGCGCCACAAAAGTAGTTCAAATGAAAGGAGTGAATGTAGTCAATGACCTTTAGTGAATATTATGTTTATTATCTGTCGCTTCATCAAAACCTATGGTGTCGTCGACTTCACGTCCTCGGACAGTTCGTTACGATTTTGTATGTTTCGGCTGTTATTTACGTTAAGTTCTGGCTCTTGCTGGTGGTTGCACCACTTGTTGTTTACCCATTTGCTTGGTCAGGTCATTATTTTTTTGAGAAAAATGAGCCTGCCGCTTTCTCGAGCCCCTTGATGGCCAAAGTGGCAGACTGGGTGATGCTAAAAGATTGGTTAATTGGGAGAATCGAAAGGTGAATGTTCTAGTAACAGGCGGTGCCGGATACATCGGCAGTGAATTAGTTGGGTTTTTATTAAAAAGCGGACACAAAGTACAGGTTTTGGACTATCTAGAGTATGAGCCCGATTCTTTGTTGCGATATGTCGGACATGACAATTTTTATTTTGACAAGATAGACGTGAGACAAACTGACGTTATGCGGTCTTTTATGAAAAAAGCAGACGTAATCATACCACTGGCTGCTCTGGTTGGTTTTCCTTTATGCGAGAAAAGACAAAGAGATACTATAGAGATAAATTTTGACGTAAATAAATGGATAGCACAAAATAAAACATCAGAGCAAATTTTAATTTATCCCTGCACCAATTCTGGTTATGGAGTAAGCAAGGATGGTTCTGTGTGCACAGAGGAGTCTCCTTTAAATCCCGTTTCTCTTTATGGCAAAACCAAGGTGGACGCCGAAACCATATATAAAAATACCGAGGGGTGTTGTACTTTAAGATTGGCGACTGTGTTCGGTCCTTCTAGTAGAGCAAGAACAGACCTGTTGGTAAATAACTTTGTTCTTAAGGCTTTAAAAGACAGGATCCTAGTCCTTTATGAGTGTGAATTTATGAGGAACTATGTGCACATTTGGGACATTTGTCGTGTATTTGAGTTTATTATAGAAAATTGGCAAAAATGCAGGAATCAAACTTTTAATGTCGGGAATGACAGTATCAACATGAACAAACTTCAGTTAGCAGAGAAGATAAAAGAATATGTCCCCCTTGAAATAATAAAAGCAGAATTCACACAAGACCCAGATAAAAGAGATTATATTGTTAGTAGTCAAAAAATTTATGATTTAGGGTTTGAATGTAAGTATGACTTGGATCAAGGAATTCAGCAACTTATAAAGATGTACAAACTAATTGATAGGCCGTGGTATGCAAATTACTAATGTTTGGGTAAATGGCTGTTTTGATGTGCTCCACAGGGGCCACATAGAGTTATTAGAGTATGCTAGAAGCCTAGGAGATAGCTTGGTGGTAGGTATTGATACCGATGAAAGAGTGAAGGCAAATAAAGGTCCATTTCGGCCCTTTAATGACTTAAATGATAGGAAGTATTTCTTGGAATCAATACGTCACGTTGATAAGGTAGTATCTTATTCAACAGATGGTGAATTAGAAAATCATTTGATTGAAAATAACATCCAAGTTATGGTTATAGGCTCTGATTGGAAAGGAAAAAGAGTCGTCGGACAACAGCATTGTAAACAACTTGTGTTCTTTGATCGCATTGGAGATTATTCTACAACCAAGATATTGGAGAAAAAATGACATACGTATTTGATATTGATGGAACGATTTGTTCTTTAACAAGTGGGGAATATAAAGAAGCAAAGCCATTTGACAATAGAATTAAGGTTATCAATGAACTGTTTGATGAGGGGCACAAAATAACACTCTTAACAGCAAGGGGCATGGGAAGATCGAATAATAATCAAACAATGGCGTATGATTTGTTTTACGACTTAACAGTGCAACAACTGAAGGATTGGGGCGTAAAGTATCATAATTTGTTCTTGGGAAAGCCCTCTGGTGATGTTTACATAGATGATAAAGGAGTGAAAGATGTCGAATTTTTTACCAATAAAGTTCGTTCCTAAAGGCTGGGGTTTTGAAAAGTGGATCGTCAACTGTGATCAATACTGTGGCAAGCTTTTATATTTTGTAAAAGGAAAAAAGTGTTCTTGGCATTACCACAAAATAAAAGATGAAGTTTTTTATATTCAATCAGGAAAAATTTTGGTTAGATATTCACATCAGGATGATCTAAAAAAAGCCAATGTTACTATTTTAGAGCCCGGAGACAATTTTCACATCCCAACCGGTTTGCGACATCAAATGGAAGCACTGGAGGATACTGAGTTGTTTGAGTTCTCGACTCAACACTTCGATAGCGACAGTCATAGAATAGAAAAAGGAGATTAAATGAAATTAGTAATCATAACAGGGTGCCTAGGCTTAATTGGCTCACATGTGACGAGAGAGTGTCTAAACAAAGGATGGCAGGTGTTGGGAATAGACAAGATAACATACGCTGCAAACCCTCAGTTTCTAGACGAATTTGATAAACATAAAAATTTTAAATTTCTAAAAGAGGACATTGCTAAATTGAAATATTTACCACACTGTGATTATGTAATCAATGTAGCAGCAGAATCACATGTTGGAAATAGTATAATAGATTCTGAAGATTTTATTCACTCAAACGTAGTAGGTGTAAAGAACTTACTAGATTTGATTAGAAAAAAACCCGAAAACATTGAATCACGACCAATCTTTTTTCATTTTAGTACTGACGAAGTTTACGGAGACATAACAGAAGGGGAGCACATCGAGACTGACATTCTTAATCCATCCAATCCTTATTCTGCCTCTAAAGCAGCAGCCGACATGTTAATTCTTGCATGGTCCCGGACATATAATTTAGAGTATGTGATTTTGAGACCCACGAACAACTATGGAGTAGGCCAATACCCAGAAAAATTGATTCCTATCTGTGTAAAGCATCTCCAAAGAGGAAAGATAATCAGACTCCATGATCAAGGGTTGCCGATCAGAAATTGGCTACACTCTGCAGATACAGCGACTGCTGTGACAACAATAATTGAGTCTGGTGTAAAAAACGAAATTTTTAATGTCGCTGGGGGCTTTGAGCAAACAAATCTTGAGACTGCCAAACAAATCCTAGCAGCATTTTTTGGAGAATTACCAAAAACATATGGTAGATATTTAGACCTCAGTCACAAAAGAAAAGGTCAAGATGTTAGGTATGCCCTAAACGACGATAAATTAAAAAATCTAGGCTGGAAGCCTAAAAAGAAATTTTCTGAAGAATTAAACAGTATAGTTAGATATTATAAAGCCAATTTTAAATGGTAAGGAGAAAAAATGAATTATACATTATCAAACCAAGCCGTAGGAGCAATTATGATGGCCCTACAAAAATCACTAATGGAACAAACAGACATCGTACCGGTCTTAACTGGTTTCGAAATACAAATCGATGACATGAATCAGTTGGTTGTCACCAATCCTCCTACAGTGGAAGTAAAAAACGAAACCACTATACAAGGCGGAACTATTGAAACGAGTGTCCAATAGTGCCAAAGTATATCTACCAGTGCACAGATTGTCCCGGACATTTCGAAATTCATCATGGTATGATGGAAGAAGCAACTAATTGTCCACAATGTGATTCAAAAGACTTTCATAGAGTGCCGCAAATGCCCTTTCTGAAGCGTTCTGTTGAGCCAAAGGGTAGTAAGGTAGGTGACAAAACAAAAGCCGCTATCGAGGCAAATAGAGACCTTTTAAATGACATGAAAAAAGAGGCCGAAAAGGATTATTATAGAGATGACAATTAAAATTTGGCTAGGGCTTGCTTTGACCATCTCGGTTGGTCTAAATTTATTATTAATTTGGTTTAGCAAAGAACAATCAAGGAGACTTTCTTATGTTTCACAGAATCTCGGTGATTTGGTTGAATTAATATCAGATTATGGAGAACACCTAAAAAAGGTTTACTCCATGGAAATGTTTTATGGTGATCAAACTCTCGAGTTTTTAATGAGCCACACTAGAACAATGGTGGAACTTATTCAAAAAGAATACGGCGACATTACTTCCATAACTGATCCATTAGAAACAATTATTATTGAGGAAGAAAGTGATGAAGAGAACGAGAAAGAAATCGAAGGGCAAAATGTATTTTACGCAGGATCACGAAGACGCGATTCTTAAGTTTTGCACCAGTGAAAATAGAGCAGAAAAAGAACAACTATACATTGATTGGATACAACCGGCATTTAATCAAATGGTTGATAAAATAGTATTTTCATATAAATTTACAAATTTGCCCAACATCGATGAGTTGCGGATGGAATGCAAAGTTTGGTTAACTACAATTTTAGACAAGTATGATCCAAATCGCGGCTCTAAAGCATTCTCTTATTTTAGTGTCATAACTAAGAACTGGTTCATACATAAAGTCAAAAGAAACACAAAAAGACTCCAGAGAGAAATCCCTTATGAAAATGCTGAGTTAGAACTTGAGACAACATTTGTTGATCCCGGAGATCAGTATTACCAAGAAAGAGTTTCTAAGGAATTTTGGACTAATTTATGGAACGAGATAGAGTCTTGGGACATCGATTATGAAAAAGAAGCCGAGAGAAAGGTTTACGAGGCCGTAAAAATAATATTATCCTCTGTTGATGACATAGAAATTTTTAATAAAAAGGCTATCTACTTGTACCTGCGTGAATTAACAGGTATGAACACGAAACAGGTTGTCACCCACCTCAATAAAATGAGAGTAAAGTACCGAGATTTTAAAAAAAATTGGGATGATGGCAAAATTTGAAAAAAATCTAATTAGTAATATGAAAAGCAAAAAGCATATAGAACAAGCAATTAAAAACATAGAAGATGACCGCGAAATAACGAGGGAGTTGCTAGACGATGCCATTAAGTGGTTAGCCGTTGATGATGCAAGACATCAAGACATTGGTATGACTTTGGCTAAATACGTTGAAACACTGCAAAGATCGAACGAACAGTTAGTAAAACTCTGCGGCTTAATGTCAAAGCAAGAATCTTCAGATGAACTATCAGAGAAAGATTTTGCTCAAATTTTTGATCAGATTCAAAAATCGGAGGATAAATAATGGCAATAAACAGAACAGCAGCATCAGATCAACAAACGAGAGTTCAGGCGCGTAATGAATCAATAAATGAAATAATAATTGACAGCGAATACGGTCAACAATTACCTGAATCTTTTCGCGCTATTGTTTTGTCTGGTTTTTATAATGGAGGTTCTGACATTAAAGAGTTGAATGTGCTGTCGACAAAAGGAGAAGTAATCTCATATTACTTCGCCAGAGTTAGACCTTTAAATGTTGCAGAATTTGTTATACCAAGCCCTTTCTTGGAAATGAGGACTTGTGATGCAAAAAATTTAATTTTATCACACCCCTTAGGTTTCAAAAAAGCATCGTCGGAAACAGCATTACAACCCGGAGGAATTTATCAGTGCAGATTTATAAATCATCAACAAAGAACCGGAATAGAAATTTTAGATTTAGTTGAATTATCTGATAAGAGACCAATAGAAAGCGGCTCAGGCAGTGGAGCAAAAAATGTTATGAAAAACGGTGGATCTGGTACTAATTCTTCTACATCAAGTAATGACACTCCGGCCCCTACATCCACTCCCGGCGCCTTGAAAATGGAAAGTAGAGAGCCACTCACCAACAAAAAAAAATCGGATCAAATTTATACAAGATCTGCGTATGATCTATTGGCTACGGATGAATACTTAAAACCAGTGCTAGATGCAATTGCAAAAGGTGAGGGAAATTATAATGCTTATAATTGCGGTACAAGCGGACAAGGCCCATTCATAGACTGTGATGATGATGTTAGGACAAACTGGGGTAAGCCAAGATCATTTGCTGACGGAAAGAATAAAATTTCAGAAGCCACTGTCGGGACACTAAGAGGGATGATAGATATAAGAGCGACAAGACCAAGTGCTGGGTTTTTAACAGTTGGCAGATATCAAATAGCACAAAGTTACGATCCAAAATACAGCCAAGCTCTTTATAAGCTTTTGGACAACATCGATCCACCTGTCAAAGATGATGAGGTTTTTAACGAAAAACTTCAAGACATGTTGGGGGCTGCATTGTGTATGAGTTATAAACGACCAGCGTTACATGGTTATTTGCTAGGGTTAAATAACGACATTGATGAAGCAACACTAGATCTGGCTAAAGAATGGGCTTCTGTCGGTGATCCAAGACCAGATACACGTAATCAAACATTCTATGGTTCCACTGCCAATAGGGCAACCACCGAGGTTGAGACAATACAGCCTCTTTTAAAAACAGCCAGAAATAAAATATTGTCTGTTATGGCAGAATGTAAAATGTATGATGAGAATGGACGAGAATTTAGCACCACAATTAATCCTGATGTTTACACTTTGATTTCACTTTATGATAAAAATAAAACAAAATTTGATCCAATACTATCGTCCGGGAGTGATTCATCTCCATGACAACACCTGAAACTAAAAAACAATTTCTGCAAAGAACAAGAAAAAAGGTTCCGTTTAGAGACCTAACATCTGAAGGTAGAAAAAGAATTACTCAGCAGATCGAAAATCTCATTAAAGATAGGAAAATACCGGAAAATAGCGGTCTCTTTCTATCAAAAGATGATGAAGTTATGCCGGTATATGGACCAGTGTCCTTTGCAGAAAGAGTCATTGCTAGAAGAGAACGTGGTGGTAAACTGTCTGGTGCAAGAATTGTTTTAACCAAAGATAATTATGGACATAGAGGGACTGGCCTTGGTGGCCTTGGCGGTACAATGTGTGAAGCAATTGATCTTGTGGCCGGATCATTGACCTGCGAGAAAGAAATACACACAGACTCAACTCGAACCAGAGCAAACTTTATTACTGATGGTGCTAGGATTTACTTAACAGAGAGGGGCGACATACAAAACTACTTTGCTCTTGGTCCGGGCGATGGAGCAACCTCAATTTCTTCTGAATTAAAATCTGGAATTGGAATGAAAGCCGATCACACTCTTGTACTTGGAAGGGAAAGGGTGAGGATTTTGGTAGGACTAAGCGCAGCAGAGGGTGGAGAAAGGCTTGCAAATTTAAATGAGCACCCAACAGGAAGAATTGACATTGGAGCAGTACTTGGGAGAGATGGGGACTTTGAAAAAGCAGTTCTAGGAGATTCACTAGTAAAGTATTTAGATAAAATAAACGACAGGATAAACAATGTAGCCCAATACTGTCAAAAACTAGAAGATCGTATTTTGGCTGTGAGGATTGACATGGCTTCACATTTTCATACTGGAGGAGGTATAGGCTACATTCAAACAGTTCCTGACCCCGTATTAATTTCTAAAGGTATGGGTCATGTAGGGAAATACTTATCCTCAACAACAGAGAAAATCATGGATCAAATCAATTACTACATTGAAGATGCTGCATCTACAGGTATAGAAGGCGGTGTTGTGAATGGCGCGAAGGATGCTGGGATTTTAAGCACAGTTGTTTATATTGGAAAAGGAGTGCAAAAATAATAATGTCTACCGATGAAACACCAACGGGCTTCGCACCCTACCAGTCAGATGCTTGTGAGGAATCTCCCAAGCCGATACCAATTAAAGAAATCTGTAGAGATTGTAAGCCTGATCCAAAATTTATAGAGCCAAACTGGAAAATAATGGTTGATAAACCATATTTCAATAAAAAAACTTGTGAATACATGGTAACTGTGCACACTGACAAGTTTGGAGAACAATATGGTTTATCTGCTAATTTTTCAATGAAGAATAACTTCGGAAACTTTCCACCGGGTCCAAAAAGAGATGAGATGCTCCGAAACTATGTACAGCCGGCATTGGTTTTAATGCTTGAGCATTTTAATAAACTAGTAGCAGATCAAATAATTTGTGCGTTTCATAACGGACCTGCTCTCAATGGGCTTGAAGCAGAAGAACTGTTGACAAATTATAATGATTATAAAACTGTTTTTGAATTACTAAAAGACGAACCAGTTGGCGAAGGACGACACTATCCTGATGTAACCCCGTGTCTGGATTATACAAAGCCAGTTAAATCCTTAACTTCTGGCGACGCCGAAGCATCGCTACTGAGCCTGACGGACATTATTCTACAATCAAAGAACAGATACCCAGAGGTTACGAATCCTTACGCTTTAGAATTATACGCGTATGTAAAAGATTTTTGGGTTGATCCTCAAAATAATTTATTGAAAGTTTCAATAGCGATACCCTCATTTGTATTTGATTCTGTGCCCAGTGCCCCCACTACAGATGAAATAGAAGAAGAGAGTACTAAACTGGAGTCGAGCGTTGAACTTCAGGTTGATAAGCTTTTTGGACAAATAACTCGTTTATCTTCTGCCCTTAAGACGTATGCCAAATATCAATCTCATTTTCATCAGAGTCAACAAGGGAAAATCATCTACAAAGATTCCAAGAAGCCTTACTATGCTATAGATTATTCTAGAAGAATTGATGAATTTTATAAAAGACTGAAAGGGGTAGGTAAAAACAATGGCTGGAATTTAAGATCTAATTTAAAAAGTGTATCTAAGTTAAATGCGAGACTTATAAAAATAGAATTTGAAGAACAAGAGGTGCAAAAAAAAGCTACACCTGAAGCAATAGAGGAAATAGCACAAGAAATAGACAACAGAGAAGACCCAGAAATCACAACCACTGAAACCGCTGAGGGAACTACGGCTAAAATACCCGGAAAAACACAATCTTCTCCTCCAAAAAAACATTATAGAATAAAATCTATAAAAGTAAAAAAGAGGGGCTGCGAGTTCGTAAAATTAAAAGGCGGAGGAGTAAAAAAGTTTATCAGAGATTATAATTCAGACCCGACACTTGTTGGGTATATTGCAAAATTAAATAAGATAGATGTTGATTTACAAGCAAAAAAGTCTTACCCATGGATGGATTTTTTAGTTAAATTTACATATCCCACCTTATCTATAAGATATGGAGAGTTAAGCATAGATGATGTTGAAGAAACCGCAGGCAGTTGCATAGCAGAAAATCTAGCAGAATTTGGAATGGACCTGCAGGACTATGTATTAAATGAGGTGTTAAGCATTTTAGAGGTGTTTCAATATGAATGGAACTCTAAAAACTGTGTTATGTTGCATAATCAGGATAAAGTACAAGAATTAGCAGACACAGAACCAGAAAAAATTTATTGGAAAACAAAGAAAAATCCCACTGCTAGGGATGCTAAAAAAAATTATGATGATACAAAAAGAAAAGAAGATGAAGACAGAGTGTTACAAGACTTGTATGATAAAAAAGAGAGCACACTTGAACAAATCAGAGCCACTACAGAAAAAATTAAAATTTTAGATTCAAGATTAGAACTAGCAATACGAGAACTAAACGAATCAAGTAATTTAATGGCGAGCACATATTCATACAGTGAACAAGCAAGAATCGAAAAATTCAGAGAAAAACTTACCCAAGCAGTGGAGAAAGAAGCAAATTTAAGACAACAATTAGCGGAAATAGAAAATAAATTATCAAAAAGAAATCGAGATAAAGAAATTTCAAAAAAAAGAAGAAAGACGGGTCTTGAAGCAAGAAAACAGCGAAGAGCAGAGGATCACCCATACGTAAGAGAGGCTAAAAAATTAGCCTATGCCGAATTTAATTTACAAGACGATGTGATAACCAGTCTTCTGGCTCTTGACACATTTCAAAAATCTAAACAAAGCCCCGGCGCAGATTTACAAGGTGGAGACAACGATGAGGTTGCAAAAATTTCATCCAGACTAAGTCTTTGTGGCCTAGATAGTCTCTTGTTAACATCACTAAGGTGCCTGATGTCTGGTGTAGAAGAAGAGGCCGCTTTCAAAAAAATCATAAAAACAACATTGAAAGCGATGGAGATAGATGTTTTTGGTTATTTTGTAGAAAGCCTACCCCCAACAGTTCAACAAGAACTAAGGGAAAAGTTAAATAAAAATTTTGAAGGTCTTCCGTTGCCTTGGGAAGAAGGCTATGATGCTGGAGCCATGGATAAAACCAATCCTTACACAGAATATTTAAAATCACCGCCTGAACGTTTAGAGGAAAAGCAAAACAAAGTTAGAAGATCAAAAGATAAGGTTGATGCAAAGATTATTGCATTTGAAGAAGAAGCCGAGTTTTTGGGAGAAGCTGTTAAACTAGCTCAAGAAAGCCTTGATGAATGGGACCAATACATTGAAGGTTGGGTAGGATCTCCTGAGAGAGAAAAGCTCATAGATGAATCTGGTCGTTTAACACCCGAGGGTTTATCTATAGATACTGATATGGAACAAGAATTTCAAAGACGTAAATCTGAACTAGAAAAAGCAAAAACAGAATTAGAAACACACATCTCTGGTGAGAATCTAGAAGAGGCAGTAAAAGATGAAAAAACAAGAACAGAATTAGAGGTCAAGTGGGCAGAACTAACAAGTGATGAAAGAGTAAAGGCAGCAGAACTAGCGTCCGACGCTACCAGAATAAACATGGGAGGAGATCCGGATAAAAAAGGGTCTCCCGGGACATACGGTACTGCCTTAGGTAATGCCCAAGAATTAATAACAGATGCATACATTGAATATTTGCTAGATGTTATGCAATTTGACCAGATTATGACTATTCTTGATGGTTTTCCGGGTGCTAGAATAGTTCCTTTTGCTATAACTCAAGCGAAATGTGCATCTCAAGGAATGTTCAAGCCTCCTATAAAAAGTTTTCTATCTTCATTATCTTTAGATACTTGTGGAGCCATTCAAGCCGGACTAACATTCCCAAGTTCAGTTAAGCCAATACCCAACTTTTTTAAAGGAAACTATTTGTTGGTGAGGCTAAGAAATTTATTTATAAAAAAAATAAGTGAAGCATTGATACAAATAGTCAAAGGTCTTTTGATAAAGATTTTTAGCATTTTGGACGATGCATTGTGTAAAGGCCTTGGTATTGCTGGTCAAGCAGCTTTGGGCGGAGATACACTAGGAGATGCTTTAGCAGATGCTTTTTGTCCAAACGGCGACGATGATGACCTAAGGGGTGCCGGTAACGGCATGATGAATGCAGCCGGTCTTCCACCTGATTCTTGGGAGTGCTTATATAACCTTTTGAATACTATTTTGTCAAAACAAGATTACATAAATCTATTGACTAATACCCCGCAAGAAATGGACCAAAGAACTTTAAACATAATAGCAGAATCAGTGAAAGTGTTTTGTCCTGACTTTGCAGATGTTCTAGGTACCCCTGAGCAAGTTGGTGATCTGTTCGCAGCCGGAGGTAATTTGTTACCACCGAACATTAAAGACAATTTAAAGCAACCAGAGGAACCAGACCAGCCTCTTTATAACAACATTTGCTTAACAAAAGATCAATATGAGGACTGGCGTAGATCTAGAGAAAAACTATATACTGATCAAGGCTTAGACTCTGATACTGCTAAAGACATTATGGATAAAGCAAATGATAGAGCACTAGATGACATAGGGACTTTAGCAGACGCTCTGAATGATTTAGACGGCTTGCTTGGTCAAGCATTAAATAAATTACTACAACCAGCAGCCACTGCTGCAGCAGCGGATTGTGCCGTGGACGAAACAGCATTGGTTTTTGAAGATGAAAAACTAGCAGAGGATAAACTTGAAGCGTTAAATTCTATTTTTGATCAATTACAAAGAAGATTCAATTCAGATCTTATTGGAAGACCTAGGTCTTTTTTGAATAATGTGTTACGAGATAGTAATAATGCTAGACTTAGAGGTCATGAGTTGAGAGTTAGTTTACCGATACTTTTTGCAAACTATGTCAATGACATGGATCAGTGGAGATTTAGAGAAGAAAACGGAAGTTTACTATACACATGGCAAATGAGGAAAATGGGTACGGCTGAAGAAGATCGCGCAAAAGGAATGTTCCCAGAAACTGTCGGAATTTGGATGAAAGAACAATTAGAAAAAGAAAAACTAGTTTACAAATCAGGAACAGGGCCTCAAATAAGCATGAAATTTTCTGATAATGGAGCAGGTGACGGCGAGCCAAATTGGTCGTTTGAATTAAAATATTACGTAAAAAGAGTAGACAAATCAGTAAAAAGGATAGCAGCAGTTGAAACATATGTTCAAAAACCGTCAGCAATGAACATTTTGATGAATCCCTCTCTGGAATCATTAAGACCTACCGAGGTTAAAAATAAAATTTTAGATATAGATTCTCAAGACTTTGTTGATGTTGATAAATATTATGACTTTCAATATTCAGATTCCAAATCATTTCAGGCTCTCCTTTTTGAATCGTTTTTAAAATCAAAAGTAGGGACAGAATTAAATACAAATGGAACTCGCGGCGCTGTTTTCAATGAAATAAATTCATCAGTATTGAATGTCGTGAGGAACCTTGTGTTAGAAAAGCCCGGAGGCGGTACCCCGACAGGTTTTAACTTTGGCTATGATTTCCAGCAAGCAATTACATTCGCAGACTTAACTTATGTAAATCCTGATGCAACATCTGATGAATCGACATGGGAATACACATATGAAAACGAAGATGGCGTACTTGGTAAAAGCGCCACGGATAATCCTAGAGTTCACTTTTTGGATCCTGCTCTGCATGGCGGGTCTTATAAAAGACCTAGGATCTACATCGAGCCGGCTACATACAATGGCTGGTTGGGAATGATCAAAGTCTTCATACCAGAAGAAAGAGAGTGCGAAGAAATGGACCTTGGGTTTCTGAATGTTAAGTCGTTGGCAAAGAGAGCGAAAGAGGTAGAAAGGAAGCTGCCATTTGATGAAAGGCTATCGTTATCTCCTGATTGTAGATTTGAGCCTCCGTATGATAAAATCTCATCACCAGAAACACATGGTATCATGGAAGCCACAGTTCTTGCCACTTTAAGAATTTATGCAACAGAGTTTGTGTTGAGGGCTCTACCAACTTTTGGGAGTGTAGCTTTTTCTCAAAATAACATAGATGGGACACTGACGCAGTTTGTTATGTCCGAGATGAAAAATGGTATGATAGATCAAACCTCAAGATTCAACATAGTGCAAAGCTTTACTTATTATTTGTTGTTCCTTGAGCAGATTGTTCAAGTGGTTCAAAGGCAAGTAAAAGACGGACTATTAGAAAAAACAGATGCCATAACTGCCGCATTTGATCAAATAAACTCTACGCAAAGAAATTATGACTATCTTAATAAAAGAGAACTAATCAAGGGCACTGCCATTATTGCTTTTGGTCCTTATTGGAAAAAAGAGTTGAGAGAAAAGGGAGTGGATTTAGACGATGAAAAAACATATAAAAAGATTTCATTAAAAATTGCACGTATGCTTTCTCCTTTCAAGATTAATCTTGCTGCCAAAATAGCATCAATTTATGATTCGATGGGAACAGCCGAGGTCATAGCAGGAGAAATGTTAAAAAAAGAAATCTCCGATTTGGTTAAAAAAATCGACTTCAATCTGCGGCCACGACCTCACATCTATGATATTAGAAAATCTTTGTTGTCTCGTGCCGGTATCGTTTTAGGGTCAACTCTAAAAAGCGGCGAAACCGACGTAGAACAACCAGTTTTTGAAGGCCAATCTGGTATTGATTATGGGAGCGTACCACATGTAAGAACTGCTGATGATTCTTCTCATCCTTTAAATGGAATGGAGATTTCAGTCGGATCAGAAAACCTTTCTACTCCGGAAGGTGTTACAAATTTAGATGATTTTTTTGCCGAGGGATCTTCCGGTATTTTAGATGATGTTTTGGTTGATGTTGCTCGAGCAACTCTTGAAAACACAACAGTCTCTTTAAATCCAAGAAAAATAAAAGAGTCACTAGAGGCTATAGCGGCTGCAACCAAAGAAATAAAGAGAGAGTATGCTGATGCATTTATATCTGATAAATTAAACAGTGCATTATCAATCAATAAGGCTGGTTTTTTCTATTTAGAAAAATACTTGAGGGTATTTGAAAAAACACAAGACGGAACCCTTGGTAGTTCTCAAGTGTACAACATAAAAGAGTTCCAAGAAATCTTAAAAAATAGAGATTATGACCCAAGCTCTTACATCTCGGACAATTTTGGTAATGCATCTTTAGTTTTAGATGAAGAAGATTTAGAAAAGGTAGATGGCACAATAGGAATAAAATTTGGAGTTAGATTAGTTTATAGTCCTCCATCTCAGTTTTCTTATGAGCAAACGATGGACACGGAACGAGAGCGTACCTATTCTTTACCACCAGCAAAAATGATTGCAAAAACAAAACCTTCTTTCAAAAAAATGTTAGAAAATTTTCCATTGACCGTACAAGAAGGGTACTTGAATGAATTATCTGATTCTTTAGAAGTGCAACTTGCCTCATCAACAAGAGCAATACCAGTAGTCGTTTATGAAAAAGACATACTAGATAGAAAAATTTCTGAAATAGATCTGGAAGATGATGATTTTGGCGAAGATTTAAAGTGCTACGTTGATAATTTAACAATGCAAGAGGATTTTGATTTCTTATTTGATGTATGTTTTCCTTCTAAGCCTTATGTTTCATTGATGGCTATTTACTCTTACTATTGTTTTATACATTCAATTGGCGAAGATGTCGGGGATACTGAGTCCCATGAGACCGATGAAGATGCAAAAGGCTTGGCTAACGACGCTTGGAAGGCGGCGATTTTCAAAAAATCAAAAAAAGCCGCAAGAAAATTATTCAATGCGACATACAGGACTGATGATGATGTCAAAGAAGAAGGTCGACGAGAAAAGAAAGATCGGAATGTTGAATTTTTGAAAAATTTACTACCAAATTCATATATAAACATAGACTCAAGTGTTCGTTGGTGGCAAAAGTGGAGAATAATAGACATCAGTCCATTTGATAAAGATGGAAACGAATGTAAGAACGATTTTCAAAAAATGTTTGATGGAGCATAAAAATGTCTATTTCCCTAATACTTCCTATAAAAATTGGCGATCACGGCCTGCAATCATTTAAAGACAGTGAAACAAAAGAAGCCATACAGCAAAATTTAAAAATGCTATTATTAACTAACCCCGGAGAATATGTAATGGATCCCATTTTTGGCGTGGGGCTATCTGGTTTTCTTTTTGAACAAAGTGGGCCACAAGTTTCAACAACAATAGAAAACAGGATAACAAAACAAGCCGGCTTGTACATGCCGTACATCAGAATAGAAAATATAGACATAAATTTTGATAACATAGATAATAATGTAATGAAAATACGCATAGAATATAGAACATCTGACTCTGTAATCAATGAGGTTTTTGATTTGACGACAAAAATTTAACTTTTGTTGTTTAAACTATTTAAAGATTAAGAGGGGCAACCGATGTCAAAACTAAAAAACACGCCAATAGATTACACAAGTAGAGACTATGATTCAATAAAAAATGATCTGATAAATCATGCCAAGAGATATTATTCAGAAGAATGGAAGGATTTTTCTAAATCTACCATTAATTCTTTTTTAGTTGATTCTGTTTCGTACATAGGCGATGTTTTATCTTATTATCTCGATTATCAGGTTAACGAAAGTTTTTTAGAAACCTCTATAGAATTTGCAAACATCAGAAAACACGCAAGAGCACTAGGTTACAAGTTTGCTGGTTCCGCTAGTTCTTATGGCACTATAGCCATGTTCTGTCTGGTTCCGTCAAACAGTGATGGAACAGCACCAGATTACTCATACATGCCGACAATACAAAGAGGGACTTCTTTTAATTCTTCAAATGGCGGAACTTTTATTCTGACAGAAGATGTTCGTTTTGACGAGCCTAACAACGAAATTGTAGCAGCACGTTTCAATGATACGACTGGAGAGACGACACATTTTGCAGTAAAAGCTTATGGGCAAATAGTATCGGGAATACATCAGAGAATAGTTTCAGATTTGAGTAATTCATCATTTGAAAAATTTAGAAAAGTGCGTGTTGGCGGCATAGACATAACAGAAATAATCTCAGTTAAAGACTCAGATGGCAACGAATATTATGAGGTTGATAACCTTGCACAAGAAGTAGTTTTTAAAGAAACCACAAACCAAAACGCTTTGAACGATGGAGTTCGTAGTATTATGAAGCCATTTGTTGCAGCCAGAAGGTTCACTTTTGAGCAAGATGATACTGGTACATTTTTACAATTTGGTTTTGGATCAGAAACAAACGAATCTGATGGTCTTGTAGATCCTGCTCAAGTTGCATTAAAAATGCATGGAAAGAGAAGTATTTCTGATCTTTCTTTTGATCCGTCGAAACTATTAGGGACTACAAAATTAGGAATTGCACCATCAAATACGAAATTGATTGTCATAGCAAAAAGTAATAATGCCGATAATGTTAATGCCGGAGTAAATACAATAACAGAATTACAAACAAGAAAAATAAAATTTGACGATTTACAAAGCTTGAACGGATCACAAGTATCGGAAGTAATAAACTCAATTGAAGTAACAAATGAAGAGCCCATAGTTGGAAGCACAGAAGAAATAACTAACGAAGAGTTAAAAGTTAGAGCAAAAACGTTTTATTCGTCTCAGAATAGAGCAGTTACCAAGCAGGATTATGAGTCCGCAATCTATAACATGCCAAAAAAATTCGGTTTAATCAAGAGAGTTAATGTAGTCAATGACCCGAGTGCGACAAATAGAAGAATAGCGATGTACCTCATCTCCGAAAACTCAGATGGTAAACTGGTTGCTTCAAATAGCAAAATAAAATCTAATGTCAAGAACTGGATAAAAAACTACAAAGGTTTAAATGATGTTATCGACATCTATGACGCAAGAATAGTTAATTTTGGTATTGATTTCAAAATAGTCGTTGACGAAAGGTTTAAACAGTTTGATATAATAGGAAGGTGTGTCAATACTTTGACTGATTATTTTTCTAATCAATTATACATCGGTGAGCCAATTTACTTGACACGATTGTACAGTGTGTTGGGGAAAATAGATGGCGTAGCAGATGTCAAAAAGGTTAGTATTTATAAAAAAAATGGTGGAAGATATTCAAATACCTTATTTGATTTTGATGAAGCAATGTCTATGGATGGAACATTTTTAAAAACACCACAGAATGTAGTTATGGAATTAAAGTTTCCAAAATTAGATATAAAAGGAACACTAATCAGATGATAAAAAGATACGACGCTACAAAAGACAATACGATCACGAATGCGTTCGGAAAAGACATGTTAACTAGAGCAACTGGCTCCAACATGGGAGAGTCTGACATTTTGGAAGTTTTCTCCATTTACGGACAATCATCCAGTTCCGCTGGGCTATCAACAGAAAAATCAAGAGTATTAATAGAGTTTGATGTGAACCAGATAGCCCAAGACAAAAACAATGGAACGATTGCGTCTGGGTCGTCATTTTATTTAAAATTGTTCAACGCCAAGCACAGTCAGCAATTACCTAGAAATTACTCATTAGAAGTAACAAACTTAGAGCAATCTTGGGAAGAAGGCACTGGCCTTGACATGGAAGGTTACACAGATTTAACCTACAACATCAAAGGTTCCAATTGGGTAAAAAGACAGGGCGGCAATATCAGAGAAATAACAAAGTTTACATTTGAATCCGATTCAAGAACAGATTATGGTGCAGGCGCTGGTGTTAAGTGGGTGAAATTATATACTGCGACAAGTGTTTATGGTGCTTTTTGGTTTAATGATGGTGGTGGTGACTCTGCTCCCGGAGAAGAACTGGAAATTCAGATTAATATCGCATCTGCTGTAAACAAAGAAGCAATTGCCTTAGCATTTAAAAATGCCGTTGATGGTAATGACAATTTCTCAGCAAACATAATTGACAACGCAGTTTATGTAACAGCATCGGCGACAGGATCACCACAAGAAACAGTATCAAAACAAGGCACTTGGGCAGAGAATGTTCTAACACCAGAGGTCTGGCATGCTGGAGACTCAAGTTGGAGAACCGCCGGGGCAACGTCTGGCTCTTTTATTACACCAGTGAGCCTAGCCGTTGGTGATGAAGACTTAGAGGTAGATGTGACCTCTCTTGTTAACACATGGATTGATGGAACAAGAGAAAACAATGGTTTGATGATTAAGGTTAGTTCCTCTCTGGAAGATTCCGCGAGATCATATTATACAAAAAAATTATTCGCCAGATCTACAAGTTACTTTTTCAGCAAACCAGTTCTTGAAGCTAGATGGGATTCTAGTGTTAGAGATGATAGAGGAAATTTTTATTTAAGTAGTTCGTTAGTATCGGGTGAAGATAACATGAATACGATTTACCTCTACAACTATGCTAGAGGTAGACTAACAAACATTCCGTCAATAGGATCAGAGTTTCCTTATATTATGGTTAGTTTGTTTTCTGGATCGGAGGATAACTCATCTCCTTCCGGATCTGCGTTGAAACTAGTGGAGGATGGAACTAGTGTTTCAAGCAATACTTACGTTGTGACCGGAGGGGTTGTGTCAACTGGGATTTATTCGGCATCTTTTGCCTATACCGGTTCCTCCACAATAGAGACTGTTTATGATGTTTGGTTTAGCGGAAGCAACACAGTAGCAGATGCCTCAAAAACATCAGCGCAATTCAGTACCGGGTCAATTGAAGTAAAAAGATTTGGAGCGTTGAATTATTCTGATACCGATAAATATGTCCTGAGCGTAAGCAACAAGAATAACACCTACAGGTGCGACCAAACACACAGGATAAGATTGTACGCAAGAAGAAAAAATTGGTCTCCAAACATTTTTACAACAGCGACTAGTGTACCAGATAGTTTAATTTTTGAAAGTGCATCATATCAGGTTTACAGAATTGTCGATGACAAAGTTGTCATACCTTATGATACTGGTTCGGTGAACGGAACAAGGTTGTCGTATGATCTATCCGGTAATTACTTTGATTTAGATGCATCTCTACTAGAAGAAAACTACACATACGGAGTAAAAATCTCGGTGTATGATCCGGATACTTCAACATACGAGGAGCAACCATTCACATACAAATTACGAGTGACTAAGAATGAGTATTAAAAATCTTTTTGGCAAATCCTTTCAGAGTTTTCAATCCGCAAGTGTTGATTTGGAATCTACATCTTATGCCGATGCTGTTGTTGAGGAGAGATTAACATATCTACCCCCAATCGATTTTGCATCCGCATCAAACTTCGTAAAGTACGGATCAGCAGAATTATATTACTCTAATTCTATCAAGAGGATTTACAATGAGTTTCCGTATGACGGATCAAAGACAGAAAAAATAAAATTTCATCAATCCTCTTCGTATTTAGATAGGTGGATGTATACCACGAAATATCCAAAAACGACTGGACATGTAACACTGGGGACAACCGGATACCAAGGGGGAAAAGATGCTGAAGGTTATGGAAAAACAACAACAAATGAATTTATCCGTGTCTGGGGTGGTATTCATACTGCTTCTGCTGGTATGGTTGGTGTACCATTAAGGGAAACATTTCACAAATCAGGCAAGTATGATGAGAGCCTAAATAGAACACAAAATTGGTCTATCAATCCCACTAGTGGATCTACCGTAGAGTTTTGGTTAAAAATACCAGATTTTGATATGTCCAAATCTAATCACATGGTAATTTTGGATGTGTGGAATGGGGTTGACCCATATGCGTCTTCAAATTCGTATAGTAGATTTCAAATCAAACTTGAAAAAACTGTCGCAAACCAAAACAGATTTAAACTAACCTACTTCAACGATAACAATGGCTTCCCCGGTTCATTTATTAGTGAAATTTTATCTGATAGTGACATCGCGCAGTGGCACCATTATGCCTTTACTGTTTCCGAAGGATCTGCTGCAAACCTATACCAAATGGATTTTTATATAGACGGACAGTCTCACAAAAGTTCTGAACTAAATGCTGGAGCGGTGATACCTGCTTTCCAAGGTCTTTTGAACGGCTATATTGGAGCGCTACAGGCTACCAATACTCATGCTTCCACCACGGTCAACGCAGTAGGATCAGGTAAATTATCTGGCTCCTTAGATGAGTTTCGGTTTTGGAAAAAAGCAAGAACAGGTCGGCAGATCGGCCTCAATTGGTTTAGGCAGATCGGCGGAGGAATGAACACAGATAATGATGTTCAGGACTTGGGTGTATATTTTAAGTTCAACGAAGGGATTACTGGTAATAACAATACAGACTCTGTTGTTTTGGATTATTCCGGGCGCGTAGCCAACGGAACTTGGATAGGATACTCTAACACAACTAATTCCAGATTGACTACTTCTGCGATTGAATTGTCTAACAGTAATCTCACAGAGAGTAAGGATCCCATAATTTATTCTACACATCCGGATGTCGTTGCTCTAGAGGCAGAGATGACAACCAGCGGTTCAGATTATGATGCAGAATATCAAGGATCATTTTACAATACTTTTCCCAACTGGATTACGGAAGAAGACGGAGACAATGGGTTAAATTTAAAAAACATCTCACAAATCTTAGCCAGTTACTTTGACACATTGCATGCTCAAATAACAGCAATGTCTAATTTAAAAAATAAGAATTACGTTCTTGATACGTATAAACCGATCCCTTTTGCAAAAGAACTACTCTCAGAAAAAGGCTTTATTGTTAAAGACTTGTTTATAGATTCAAAAATTTATGAACTTTATGATCAAGTTAATTTTGATGCTATAAACTTTGAAAAAAACTTAAGTGACATAAGAAATTTAATATACATAAACATTTACAATAATCTCGAAGCAATCTACAAATCAAAAGGTACCGAGAAATCAATAAGAAACCTAATAAGATGTTTTGGTATAGATGATGAAATAATCAAATTGAACATGTATACGGATGGTGGTTTACATTATTTCTCTGATAAGTCTAAGGATACATCCGTAAAAAAGAAATACATAAATTTTAACGACACTTCG
>CERF01042358.1_pt1 | contig 23057 bp, 23 predicted proteins | sample 530961 | NCBI WGS metagenome assembly CERF01 (sample SAMEA2621151, study PRJEB7988) | marine metagenome | isolation source: saline water (ENVO:00002010), including
TCGTGTACTCCTGATGAGGTTGTAAAGCTATGGAACAGTCGAGCCCCGCGTATTATGGCTGGACCGTCCCGCATATTGCGTACCCGTATAGCCCCTGATGGCTATTACCGCTCCGTGTTCGCTGTAGTCTCGGAGCAGTACGCAGCGGTCGATATTGACCAGACTGTCCAGATGTTAGCCGATACCATCGGCCCCGATGCGACGGCCGAACTTGCGTACAATGCGACGGATACCGTTTTGCACTACGAGGTTGCCAGCATGCGGGACCAACCGCCCACCGTTGGCGAGTTCTGGAAAGTCGGGTTTAAAGGCAGCACGGGAGACGCTGCGAACAAGCCATCGAGAGGTGGCGGGTTCGCTGTTCGTGTTGAGTGTATGAACGGTATTCTGATGTCGGCAGATATTGACCCGTTCAACCAGCGCCACCGAGGTAGCCGTCAAGAGGTGGCCGACAAAATCCGCGAAGCTATCCGCGAGTCGTGGGAAAACCTTCAGCCAGTGTGGGCCGGGTTCTCTAACCGTTGGGAAGTCATGGCGGACACTGCCGCTGTGGACGTATTCGGAGGGGTTGACGTGGCGGACGCAATCGCCGCCATGGTCGCCAAGACCACCGAGGGCAAGGCGCTTGTCAAAGCGTCCGAGGTTGAACGGGATGCACTGGTTCAAATGCTCCTGCACACCCATAGCGCAGAGCCGGGGGAAACCGTGGCCGACGTGGTCAACGCTGTTACCAGGCTGCATGAGTCGAAGCTACCCGTGGCACGCGTCGCAGCCGTGGAAGCGGTAGCGGGTCGCATGGTCGAGGCATGGTCTGGAGGTATCGCATGATAGAGCCTGCAGACGCGTTTTTCGGGTTCGTGGTCCTCTGTCACGTTGGCTGCATGGTCCTATTGGGTCACCTTGTCTGCGATACGTGGGAGTATTTGAACCGCCCACGATAGCGAACACCGCACCATCACAAGCCCGTCACGGTTGAGCCGTGGCGGGTTTTTTTATGTCGCCTGGTAGCTTTTCACCTGATGAGAATAGCGGCCTAACAGGGCGCGTTCGCAGTCAGGTAAACCCCGTTAGGACCGAACCACGCAAGCCGGGGAAAGGCCTACAGTTCCGTAGAGCGTAAACACTAACTTAGATGCTTCGCTCTACCTCAAGCCCGCGCGCGCAGCCGTACCCGCGCCCACGTCGCGTATGTATAGTGCCGAACGTTTGTTCAGTGCCGACTGAACTACCGCCGCGAATCAATCGACCCACCGCCGCGAGAGGTAGCCCTACCAGAACAACGAAACCCGCCACGCGTAACGGTGAGAAGGCTACGCGTGACCGTGTGAGGGCAAGACGTCGAGCCGTCAGACCACCCCCCCTACACCCCGCCAAGCCGCCAAGGGGGTCCCTTGCCGGGGGGACCTTTCCTTTTCCAAAAATATTTTCAAAACACCTTGCCACGTTGGTATGGTATGGTTACCTGGAACACAGGAGGGCAGAATGGCTGCAACAAAAAAGACAACCAAGAAGACAACGACCAAGGCTCCATCGAAACCACGGCGTTCGCGTGTAGGGATTACCCTGGAACCAAGGGAACTATCACGGATTGATGCGCTGATTGATACAGTGAGTCACAGCGAAGCTGCCAGAGAGTTTGGCGTAGAGGTAGATCGGAGCCTGGTACTGCGGATTGCAGTGATTCGGGGCCTGCAGGTCATGGAAGCCGGGGCTGCGAGCCCACGGTCGGTCATTACAGACCAGTTAGTGAATAAACCAGAACCCAAAAAGGTAAAGAAAAAGGCTGCAGTGGAGCCCCAAGACGACGAACCGGAGCCTGAGAAGGACGAAAACGGGAATGTGAAGCCGCCTGAAGGGTGGAATGAGTGGATTTCGGGTGAGCGTATCCCCGAATCGCACGAAGGCGTCCATGAATACTACACAAAGAACGGTTGGAAACGGTTTTGGGGTAAGGCAGGCGACGAAACCATCGTGTTTTACTGGACGGGTGACCCGCGATTGCAGGGATTGGCGCTATATGATGGCGAAGGACCGGACAAATCGCCTGTTTTAGAGCAAAAAGTAGGGCCGTACGGGACCGGGCACCTTATTCCTCACTCATGGAGCGCAAGATAGCCGCCAAATCAGGGGTCATTTGCGGTTTGTAGGACGAATCTACGCCGATTGACTCTTGTAGTAGGGCACAACTGCGGATCATGAAGGCATAGAAGTCAAACCACGGCACATCTACGGGTTTCATGCTGTTTAGAGTTGGACAATCCACTTCTGCGCGGGTCTCATACACGGAACAGAGGTAGATTGGCCGACCATCCGGCGATTCTGCGTCAACAAGGTAGGCACACCGCCCTGTTTCGTCGTATGGCAGCGTAGTTTCTACTGTGTGCATGACTTTGCAGCACGCACCGCACTGAGTACACGGATATGTCGGCTCTAACACGTTTGTATTTTCTTGCTCGCGCACAAGTCTCTCCCGGCCGCGCCTCTTGACAGGGTATTCCACGGTGTTATAGTTGTCAACGGAGTAATCATGCCACTATACGTTTACAAATGCGAAGTATGCGAAAACAAAGTAGAGATCCTGCAGGCATTCGGTGATCCGAGCCCGCATTGTAGTGTATGTGCTCTGGATCGCGGTACATCGACCCCGATGAAAAAACAAGTGGCCCTAACCAGCTTTACGTTGAAGGGTGGTGGTTGGGCCAAAGACAACTATGGGCTAAAGAATGATAAGTAAGATGTTTTTGCTTTTGCTTTTGTGTATGAGTCAACCAGCCGCTGCGACAAAGTCTGTTGAGGGCCAAGTGACTGCGCAACTAAGTGATAGTTTGTGGGTTCTACAGTACGAGAACAAACGATACGCGTGTAAGACTACGCACTTATGCAAAGACTTTAGAGTCGACATGCGTTTCATTCCGTTGTTCAAGTTTACGCGGGAGAAAGAGTTGCTTGACTACGTAACGGTGGAGCATAGGTGGCACGATTGTGTAGTGAATAGTTGTCAGGTGTACTGATGCCTGATCATTCATTAGACGACATAGTTCACTCTATACAATCGGCAGTTATCGCGGCGACTGATATTGCGGAGCGTCACGAACTCGATTCGATAATGAACCAAGAGTTTTGGGAACTCAAGGTTGATGAGGATGGGAACCCAATCAAGGGTGACAATGGAATGGAGGTGTACGCACCAAAGATGGTCAACATGGAGATACCCATGTGGGAAGACGGCACGTTGGTTAAGAGGCAGGTGCCCGTACCATTGCAGTCGCTGACTACCGGACAAAGTTTGCGTGTAGATACGCTTGAAGTTGAAATGTCTGTTGAGATTTCAGGTCTGACCGCAGATAAGAAAAAAGGAAAACTCATGGTTCGACCATGCGCGAATACACCGTCGTGGTTTAAAAAAGAAAGCAATGCTGCTAAACTAAAGCTGATCTTCAGGGGCAGTGAGCCGCCAGAAGGTTATGCAAGAATCGACGATCAACTTATCAAACTGCTTCCGTAGGAGAGCATCATGGCAGATTCCGGCCTCGTAAAAATGTCAGACCAGTTTGGTGGTCTACCAATGGAACAACTTATTGGTGGTCCGCTCAAAGCAGCCTGTAACGCACAAACCCTTCTGGCTAAGGCGTCGAGCGACTTCATCAAAGATGTCGGACTCGATGACGATGGCAAGGGCAACATGGCTGCACGGACTGTGGACTTTTCGTTCAACAAGCCTGTACAGGATGCTGCCGGTAACACGACGATGGAAAAGGTGGACCTTCAGGTTCCACTGCTCGCCATCATCAATACACCAAGCTTGTCAGTCAAGGAAGCTGAAGTGCGCTTCACCATGGAAGTAAAGTCTTCTACGTCAAGCAAGCAAACTTCTGATAGCAAGGCTGACCTTACAGCTAAGGCTAAGTACAATGCCGGCCTGTTCTCCTGTGAAGTGACCGTTCATGGTTCTGTAGCGAATCACAGCGAGAACACCCGTAGCAGCGACAACAGCGCCAAGTATGATGTTAAAGTAGTCGCACGTGACGATGGACCTCCAGAGGGCTTGAGCCGCGTTCTGGATATGTTTAATGATGCTATTGCACCTACTCAGGGTGCAGCACAACCTAAAAAAGTAGGATAATAAGATGGCCGACAAAGACATGAACCCTGCGGGTGAAATGCGTGATCCTGACGAAATGATTCGTCAAATGAAGACCAAAGCTAGGGAAGAGAAACAAAAAGAGCAAGAGATGCTCAACTCCTTTAACCAGGCACCAATGCCGACACGCGGGGCACAACCTGGGGAACCAGGATCGGGAATGTCTGAATCGATTCCGCGCATCGGCGCACCAGGAACGGGGTTTGATGATCCGATTACAAGCGCAAGTATGAAGCTGGCAAGTGGTATCTACGAAGGCGCGGGCGGGTACGAATATGAGGTCATGCCTGGTGGTGAGATTAAAATCCTTAAAGCACCAAAAGATCGCGGTGTTGGCGTTACATTAAAGCTTGGGCACCCGGCACATGAGGCCATTTTTGATGAGTTGTCTGAGGGCGGAGCCAAACCAAAAGATATGTCGAGCGAACCTGCAGACAAGTCTGATGATGACCGCGATCGCGCAGAAGACTCGAAGTCTCTTTCTGAAATGGTGAAAGACGAAAAAGATGAGTCTAAAATAGCCATGAGCCCCGAAGCAAAAACGGCTTTTGATCGCGTCAAAGTTTTCAGTGACCTTCAATAGTCAATAACGTCCCGGTTTTCCCCCCACCCATATCGCTCGGTCCCACGCTCGGGATCGGAGCATGGGCGATTCCTGCCGGGTGGGGGGAAGACTTTATCTGGTCATTCTTACCGGCCCTTGATACAATCGACATAGCCGGTAAGCTGAACGTTGTCTTGCATTGTTTTGTTGCCTTTCCGACCGGCTACCGTCCAGTAGTACACCGCACTGCTGGACGGTTTTTTCTTACGCTTTGTGTAAGTCAGCGGCCTCTTGCATATACTGACGACGCAGCAAATCCATACGCTCGTCAAAGTTAAGGTCTGTTTGCTCTGTTGTGTTTGCTGCAGGACTTGCGCCCATGTTCATCATTTCAACAGCTTCAGGTACAGGTTCAGGTGTTGCTGGTTCAGGCTCAGTAACTTCTGGTTCAGGTGCTGGATAGCCCGCGAGAACCATACGCAGAGCGTCTTCCTTAGGAATGCCGCTAGCAACTTGAACGCACAAAGCGTATAGAGCGTCTTTGTCGTTGTAAACGTGATCTGCCTCTGCTTGAATCCATTGTTCGAAGTTGTCGACTTCTGCATCAAGTGCTGCTTGCTCTCGTTGCGCCTCAAGTTGCTCTAACTGACGCGACCTTTCTTCTGCCGCTTCTCGCGCAGCAATCAACTCGTCGATACTGCTCGCGTGTTCTGTTTGCTGTTTGAGCACTGACTGTTCATGTTCTTTTCGAAGTGCTTCAAGTGCTGCAGTATGGTTCGCACGAAGCAACTCCAGTTCACGTTGCTTCTCTGCCATCGGGTCAACGTCACCGTGAAGCCACTTCTGCACTCGAAGTTCTGTGTCACGGATTTCTTTTTCTCTGTTCTCCAGTGCACGCCGTTTCAGTGCGGCCTCTTGAAACGCCTTAGTGTAGCCGCGTTCGTAGTTGCGATACTTTGCGGTCATACCTCTCTGTACAACGTCTCTTACGGCGTCGTCTAAGTCAGAAAACCACTGCTCTTGCTGGATAGATTCAAGTTCGCCGTTCCAGTCAAGAACTTGAGGCGCCTCTTCAAGCGCATCAGCCGCAGTCTCTCCAGTGTCAATAGACTCAGAATCAGCAGATACTTCTACGGACTCCGATACGTCTGACGTTTCAACTGACTCCGTTGAGTCAACAGCTTCGCTGGAAGTTGCCTCGTCAGCAACTTCATTTTCATATTCAAACATCACTTCCCCTGTTGTTTGATTGGTTGTTGTTTACTTGTTTTTACGTGCTGCTTTAGCCGCAGAGTGTACAGCTTTGCCTATGGCACCTGTTCCTGGCGACGACGCGCCTGTCAATGCGCTCAGTGGTGTCATTGCACTAAGAACTTCACGCATCGCACCAGGCTTCATCGAAGACCCACCGTAGCCCATCTTCATTGAGCCACCACCTTCATTCATTGCGTCTGCTTCTGCTTCTGCTTGAGTGTCTTGCGTGTTTGCGGCAAGCTTTTCGATCTGCATACGCATTTGCATGTCACCCATGAGCATTTCAGCGATTTGCATTGGAGACTTACCCTGTAACTGAGGCATCATTTGTGCTGCGGCAAAGATTTGAGCCGCGCGTTCAGGAGAAACTTGCAGCATTTCTTGAATGGGTTGCAAGTCAGGCTCTGCCGTATCTTTTGTTTCATCACCTTCTGGAATGTCTGTAGCGTCAACAGCCGTTGGCCCCAAAGAATCTTGTACGGTAGCGAAAAGATTATCCAGCATTAGCGAGTCCGCTTCGTCAGCCAAAGCCTTCATATCTCTTTCAGGAATCATTTCTTGTGGTTTTTCGGTCTCTTCGGCCATGGGGATCTCCTTTGTCTACGTGGTTGTAACATACCACGTAGGATTAGTCAGTTGTGGGTTTCTGTTTTACAGGTTTCTTCTTTTTCGCGAGTTGCCACGCTTTTGTTAGTCCGTGACTTGCGATGCTTTTGCCTGTCAGTATTCTACGCTCTTTGCTTCTCATATGCTCATAGACGTACGCATCTTGGTGCGGCATGTCCATAATATGACGTAGCTTACCTTCGTTCAACATTACTCAATGCCTTTCACCAAGTCAGCCGCAGAAGCTATTTTTTGTTTCGACTTACCTGCAGCAATAAGTTCTTGGCTACGCCTTTTCTGGTGTTCCTTGATACCTTTACGCATGTTATCGTCAATACCGTGGCTCTTGCGTTGCATGAAGGAACGGTGTCTAAGTTCGTCTAATCGCGTGCTTTTTTGTGAGTCGCTCTCATGGCTAATCTCTACACGCTTACCTGGAAACTTCTTTTCGATGGCAGCTACGCATCGGTCGTAGTCTTCTTTTGTTTCTGCGGTACCAAGTACACCGAAGTCGACTGGAGCAAATGAGCCATAGCCCTGACCGTGGATCGCAAAGCTAAATCCACGAAAACTCATCTTACGTTCGCTACCACATACAGGACAATCATCAGGCCCATCGGCGCGTTTGTACATAGCTTCGTGCTCAAAGTAGTCACAGCCCGTACACTCTACGTTGTTGATTATGTAACTCATTTATCTTTATTCCTGTCATACGCTTCAAACATTCGACTAAACTCTTCGGCACCTTTTCTCGCTTCGTCTTCTCGCGCTTTGTTTATCGCAGCTTGTTCTGGATCATCATGTTCACGAAATACATTGTTTTCACTTCCTTCCTGTCCGTAGTCATCGGGACGAAGGAATACAGCGCCGTCATTGTGTACTTGCCTTGTATACGGTTTCCCGTTTACTTCTACGCTCGATTCTTCTATAGGTTCTGATTGGTGGTACTTATAGTAGTTTTCTCGCGCTGCGCTTTGCCCTGCTGCCCGCAACTCATCGGCACTCATGTTTTCTGCGCCAGGTATGAATGGTCCGTATATCTCTGCGTTAGTGTTGAGTATTGCTTCAGTGTCTTCGTCTATTGCACTTCTTTCGCCACCATCTTCACTTTTTCTGTCTTCGTCAGCTTCTATCGTTTGTCTTACAATGTCGCGAGCAGCTTCCTTCCTTTCCTCCATAAGTTTTCTAAACTCTTCACTGTTTACGTCTTCAGACCCAATTTCTTCAGTTTTTGTTTGTAGGTCATCTTGCGACTCCATAAGTTCGTTTTGAATGATGTCTTCTCGCGGGAGCGGGTCATCATCACTCACTGGATCTCGTTTGTCTGCATCTTCAAAAAACTTCCTGAACGCAGCTTTACCATCAGATTCTTCTGATTGATTACTCATACTTAGGTTTGTACGAGGACTACCGAAACTAAAACTTTTTTGGAGTTCTCTTTTTTGTGCGTCAAGTTTTTCGGCAAAGTCAGGGTTTTTGCGACGAAATACAGCGGCCGCGTATTTACGTTGCTGAGTGGGGGTGCCTTTGGGCACGGTTACAGTGCCTGTACCTGCCTCACCCTTATCATCAAGACTAATCTGTGTACGCATGTCTTCCAGTACGTTTCCGGCAGTTGTTGAGCCTGAGATAGCGCCCGGTTCTTTTTCGTCTTCATCGTCAAGAGAAGCACCACCAATGGCTGTGCGTTCTTTGAAGTAGCTGTCAGGTAGTCGTTGACCTTTCTTGTACGCTGCTTGACCACGCTTAATAACTTTAGCCTGACGCGCTTTGTTCTTTGCGCCTGCAGTGTACTTCTGAGGTAGTCCTAGTTTGTATGGTTGGGTTTTCTTTCCCACGAATCACCTCAAGTCTGTATCGTGCTTTTTAGAGCCTCGAATGAAGCTGTTGACCCTACCCATGGCCCAAGCAGCCATCGACACACCTTTACGTGAACCAGAAGATAGGTAAGCGCCCTGACCGCGACGATACACTTTGACTAGTGTGCCGTAGGACTTACCTGACTTCTTTGCTTTCTCGCGCAAAGTCTTCTTGGTCGACTCACTTAACGGTTTGGCTTTTGACTTAGTCTTAGACTTGGATTTAGAGCCACTTTTCTTTTTAGATGTCTTACGCTTTGTTTTCAGTGCAGACGTAATCATGTCACGTTTAGTTGCCATTACCACTTCACCTTGTCAGCCCAATAAGCCGCACTCATTTTACCTTTTGCGATGTTCTTGCGGTGCCTTGATTTAAAACTTGCCCGCTTTTTCTTCATGCGATCAGACTCACCTTTTTTGGGCTTGCCTGCTGTGCTGGCGCCTTGTTGACCAAACCGTATCAGCTTGATTCTGTCACCCTCTTGAGCCAATACAATATGGCTTTTGGTCGGGTGTTTAGGTGTGCGTTTTGGTTTGTTCACACCTTGAAGTCGGTGCTTTTTGATCAGCATCGCTTTACGTATTTGGTCTCGTTTTGACAGCGCCATATCAAGTCCCTACTCTTGCCGTATCGGTGCGCCACCGCCAGCGGCTAGTGCGTCTTCGGGCTCGGTTAACGCTTGCTCTTCGGGGTTTAGTTCGACGACGTTTTGGTCGAGTGCTTGTTGCGTTTCTGTTAGTGCCCGATCCGCACCGGCAGGCGACTGAGCACCTGCAATCATCAACTCTTGTTGCTGCGCGGCGGCTGCGCTCATTGCAGCATCCTTTGGCGGCATCAGTACGTTCTTTGATAGACCAATACCTTCGATTAGTTCTTCGGTAAGTCTGCGTACGTCAACGTGCGGGCTTTGTACAAGCATTGGGAGCATCTGAATCATAGACTCCAATACAACTGCGGGGTTGCGTTGCATTGGATGGTGTGTGGTCATTTCAAAGTCGACCAGTACGTCTGCGATTGAGTCCAATGTAACTGTGTCCCACCTACGTTCTCCTGTGACGCGTACCGTTTTGGGCTCACTCATGTAAAGCTTAGACAAGTAAAAAGCTTTCGCCGCCACGTCTTGAAGCGCGTCGTTGAGGTGTCCTTCGCGAGTGGCGAGTCGGTTCCGCATTTGGGAGTCGATGATTGCCATTTCGGTCGCGGTCCTGGCTCCAGTAACCTGTCCTCGGGCGGCTTCAGCAAGTGCAGAAATAAAAGCAGCATCGTCTTCCTGTCGAGCGATGAACTCTTTAACTCCCTGCGGTGAATCAGGCATCGGCATTGGGTAAAACAAAGTAGCTAAGTTTCTGATTGTTTCACTGTTCTCAGGCGCTACACCGATGAACGCTCCGGTAGATGACTCAACCGCTTTGTTCAAGTCCTCTTCTGTGATCCGTCCTGCATCGTACAGAATCCTCGGGATCATCAAATATGTGATCTGTTTCATGTGGCTGAGTAGATCGTTGACCGTTTGCTGTTGGTCAAGAATCAACTGCACTTCACTAAGACCGAGGCAGTCAACGCCAGAATGGTTCAAGCTGAACATCGAATAGGGAATGTAGTCAATCTTGTCTTGGAACACTACCGCGTTAGCTTGCTTGACGTAGTGCTGTACAATGTTCTTTTGTCGGTCGTAGTACTCCCATACCGTTACCCACTGAAAAGAGTCTCGTACCGTGTTCTTTTGGTTCTTTTGTGATCGGTCGAGCAACCAGCTTGGAAACCGATCAGGTTTGATGTCACCAAGTTTATCTGACTTGTATCGGCCTGACTGCACACGGGCCTTGAACTCGGGCCAAGGCATCACTGTGGCTTCTAACCAATAACGAATGTCGTCTACGTCCCGCACAGTCATATCGAAAAACAATGCGCTTGGGTCAACCACTTTGATGACGGGCTTGTCCTCAACACTGCTCCAACCAGTTTTGAAGATGCCCCGCTTACAAAGAACCGCGTCAATGAGTGCCGTAGCTGCGCGTCTACGCATTTTGTTCGACTGGAATACGTACTCCATAAACCCATTGATTGCTGGTGCTGCGTCTTCGCTCTGCGGGTTTCTTGCGTTTGCAGCCACAACGGGGTTGGGTCCAAGTAACGCAGAGACCGCCGTATCTGCGATGGCGTACACAAGGTTCTTTGAACTTAGTAGTGAGTTGTTTACGTCACCAATGTCTGAGTTTTCTTTGTTCGCAAAAAAGTCTCCGCGATAGAAACGTCGTGCGCGGTCAAAAGATTTCTTTTCGTTCTTTTGGTAGAACGAAAGGTGTTTGTCGATGAGTTGACTAAGTTTATCCATTGTTGCCGCTACCATCCTGCATTTGATTCGCCATTGTTAGCGCACTTTGTATAATCTGTCTTGGTGTGCTTCCACCTGTTTGTGCCATTACAGTCGATGTCTGACCAGAACTCAGACCCATTTGACGGAGCGCTTTTTTCAACAGTTGATTTTGTTTCGACGATAGCGCGCCTCGCTCGATAAAACCAGATTTATCTCCGGTGGTTACAAACGCCGCTTTTTCGTCGGCAGACATGTTCTTTCGGAACATTGCGTCAAGACCGCGCAACCCCCGCTTTAGCATGTTGCCTGATTGAGCCTTGAAGTCTTTACGCGCTGACTCGGTTTTGAAGACTTTGCCCATCACCCACCTCCACTAATAATGCGTGCAACGGGTTTAGGTACCGGCGCGTTTTTCAGATTTTTTGAGTTTTTGTAATCGACTATATTGTTTTGTCCGCGATCTGATTCGGCAAAAATCTTTACCTTGTGTTCAGGTGCTTCGACCAAAGTTTGTACAATATTGTTGCCTCGGTCGTCGATTTCGTACAGTTTTCGGCTATCGATAGTGCCTATAGTTGCAGCGACGGCTTTCGTTTTTGTGTAGTCGTACAGTGCCATTTAGCCTCCAAATCGAGATACGGGTTTGTATGGGTTTCTGTAACGCATTTTCTCTGAATGCTTTATCTTGTCAAGGTCCTTGATTGTGACTTGACCCGGTACGTACGGCGATGATGGTACATCATTTTGTACTTTGTTGAACTTCCTTTTCGACAAAATATCAGCCGCCATAACCGCTGTTCGGGCTCGGTCAAAGTGGTGTGTCGTACCATCGAGACCTTTGGCTCGTTTCTTTCGGCTACCGTCGTAGTTTACGAGTTGGTGCAAAAGACCTCGACTACGTACTTCAATGTCACCTTGCCGGATCATGCGCACTAAACGCGCTTCTGCCTCTTGGATTCGTTTGTCTGTTGCGTACCAACCAGGATGACTGCGATCCGTCCACAGTAAGTTCTTAGCGTTAGAGTCACGTAAGATAGCAATACACGCTGTTGCGTTAGATTCGACGATGAGCATGGCGCCACCGTAGTGCTTTTGCACCATGAGTAGTCGACGAGCAAACTTCGCGGGGTCCTCACGCTCTTCCCAAAAAGCTACCTCACGTCTTTCTTCTGCGTCCCATACAGTCAATGCGGACTTGTCACCTCGGGCACCAAAACCAGCAGGGTCAGCCGTGATGATATACTTGGTGTTTGGTTTGGGTGGGTCCAGTTCGTTGCACCCGTAAGATCCGACACCAGGGTCGTTGACTGCTTTTGCCAATGCAGGCTTGAGCACGTCCACCGGCATGACAGGGTTTAGTGAGCCAATCCAACCATCATAGGGGTCGGACGGATACTTAGACGTAAACAGTCGAGGATCACCCGCAAACTCTGTTTCAAGACCTAACCGTCTGAACGCAAGGTTCTCGTTGGTCATGCCAGGGTGACGGGCTCTGTATGCAATCTCTGAGTCTGTGGGAACAAATCCCTCTGCGGGTACACGACAACTATCGTCGTCCCACCAGTTTAGGAACAACGGAGTAAACCGACCCTTACCTTCCATGGTGGAGTGCCACATTTGTTCGTGGTGTGAGCCAGCCCGACCAGGAGTAGATTCCAAGATGACCCGTGCGTTGGGTCGTTTGTTGATTGTGGGGAAGATGTTGACCGCTGCTTTGCGCTGCCATTGTGCTTCACCAAACTCTGTGATGATGAGCCTATCAATAGAACGACCAACTGCGGGGGAGCGCCCACCTGCCGTGAGTACTTTAATGCCTCCACCGTGCAGGAAATGTATTTGAGTCGCCCCGGCCTTGCGGCCAGGGGCCAAAGGCATTCTTACGTCACTTGGTAATCTATGATAGGCAAACAAGATTCGTTCGAACACGTCTTCGGCCGTGTCTTGCCGCTCTGCGATTAGCGTACCCTTTACACCGCTTAAATACATGCAGTCTCGTAGTAAGAGCATGACGCTGATAGTTGTGATCTTAGCCTGACGAAACTTATTCACCATTGTCCAACGGTTGTTCGCATATGCGTGCAGTAGTCTTCGTTGTGTTGGTGTAGGGTTCATGTACCCTGTAGACTCGTCTTCTCGCACAATCTGACACATGGATACAAACGCGTCAGGTGTAGAAAACATGGCTTGTATCTTGACCATGTTGAGTCCGTCTACGTGAGCAAGCTTTGCTCCACTCGGTAAGCCTATTGGTCTTGAACCTTCAACACTTGCTTTCGCCTTCGCCATTGCACCACCTATGCAACCATGGTATCACGGAAGTCGAACAAAGCACATTAGGAAGTAGCTATGTCTATCGGAAGTGATGTTGCCAACACGACCCGCCCCAACAGGAAAGGTAGTGACGACGACAAAAAAGAAAGGCGCAAAATGCTCACAGTTACAATGGAGCAGTTGAAGCAAAAGCGGGACAAAAAGAAGTCGGGCTACTCGAAATAACCTTTAAAGTTGTAGATTAAGTTACCCGTTAACTTGTCAATATGCTTTACGTAGTGTAGAAGTAATGTACGCACCCCCCAAGTTTGTTCGGGTAGCCGCAAGGTCCGTGTGGGTTGGTCAGGGCAGGCGGCGGTTGAATCGAACTACTTAAAATATAACTAAGGTGCAAAATGTCCATTTCGACAGAACTATTGAACTCCACCTTTGAGGATCTTCGTGGTCCTCTGGTGAACTCATTTGTTCGTAGCAGCGAACTGTTCGAAGCACTCGACAAGAAAGCGCGGATTCCCATGGAAGGCGGTACACTCATTGAGCGTACATTCTCCGGTGGTGCTCCTGCTCGCGGTGTCGGTATTTATGTTGGTGATGAACTTCTCAACATGACCCGTCGTCAAGAGATCCGTAAGTTTCAAATCGAGCCTCATCGACTTGCTGTTGCGATTAACATTCCCAAGAAAGAACTTCAGATGAACAGCGGTAAGCTGGCCATCATTCGTCTCATCGAAGAGTATCCCAAGACTGTTCTTGAAGGTGCCAAGGCTGATATTAACTCTTACCTGCTCACAGGTACGAGTCGCGGTATCGTCTTCAACACTTCTGAGTTGTCTGGTTTGCTTTCTCTGAACGGTGATGTTTCTACCGGTATCGGTACAGGTATCACTCATGGTCTACTTGATTGGCAACCCCCTGCCAACCAAAGTGACAAGGTTCAGAATGTGACCAAGAGCAATAGCTACTTCCACTTCAACCAGTATGCCGACATCGGCACCTACACGACAGATGGTACTAAGACGCTTCGTAAGCTGTATCGTCAGTGTGCTCATTTTGCTGGTGGTCTTGGTAAGGGTCCTGACCTTGTTATCTTCGATGACGACACTTTTGCTAACTTCGAGAACGACAAGCTAAACAACGTGCGTGTCCAACTCGTAGAAGACAAGACTGAAAAGAGCACCATGCTCGGACTTAGCCTTGGAATCGCAGAAGTTCTTTCATCACTTGACTTGGACACTTCACTTATGACTTCGTCTGCAGCTACTGGTGCAACTTCTGCGCCTTCTGCTGGAGCAGGTTACATGCTCAACACTGACTTCATTGAGTTTGCAATGGCGGAAGCACCGACCATTAGCGAGTTCAAAGAGCGTGTTGGTGACCAAGATGTCGTGACTGCTGTGTTCACTATGCAAGGAAACATGATCTGTACCAAGACTCCCGCTCAAGGGTGTGTTGCTGGAGGTGCCGCATGAGTAATCAGTTTTCATCCGGCGCTTCTGTCGTTGATGGTGAGGTTTCAAAAGATTGGCCTTTGTCTCAATATGATGATGAAGTCTATCCATTGGGAACTCGTCGAGTACAACTTGCGGACGAAGTAAACGCGGCTAACTCTACTCACTACGGTGATCGGGAATGGGTCTTCGTTTACAACGACGAAACGTCAACTGACTTTGCGGAAGGTGACTTGATCAAAATCGATACAACGTCAGCTACTGTGTCAGAACGGTATGCACCGTTTCACGGGATCTTGTCTAATGCCGCAGCAACGTCTGCCGGTTTGATGCTAGGTGTTGCAGGTGGCGCAATTGCGGCAGGCAAGTACGGTTGGGTAGTCAGTCGTGGTGTTTGCGAGGCCAAGGGTGACGGTAGCGTCAACCAAGGCGAGTCGATTGTGTCTCACACTTCAGGTCAGGTTGATACCATGGCTTCTGGTGAGGAAGCTGCAATCATTGGTGTTGCTCTTGAGGACGATGGATCTGCCGGTGACAAGTTCACCGTTAAGGTCTTCATTCCGTAGTCACTGACTTCGTGATACAATAAGCGGGAACCTCTCAACGGGGTTCCCGTTTTTTCTTTGGAGGTAAAGTGAGCACTTCTCTCAAGTCAATCAGGCAGCAACTATTGTCAATGCGCGCTTGGCATAGTGAAGGAAAAACGCTTGACAAGAAGATTAACGACGCTGTTAACCAGGCACTTGATAGGCTTGCAGGCGACGTACCCGAAGCACTTGTGCCCGATGAACAGCACGTTGTTTTGCAACGCCCCTACACCACAGGACAGACTGGTGGGTACGTCGTACCTCATCCCACCGATAAAAGATTGCTGGTGTTTGTGGATAAAAATGGTTTGCCCCTTGATTCTGCTCGTACGTCAACTACTTGGAGACCTCGATGCACAGGTGAGTGGGACGGTATCATGCACATTGAGGTCAAAGATCCGCGAGGTCGCTGGCATCGTCGACAATGTCGCGAGTTTTTTTACCTCACAGATACTCCCAACTATAGACTTTCGTTTCAAAACGTTAGGGCAACGGGCAAGGCTACATTTGGGCAGATTGTTGGCTATAAAGGTTTAGTAGCTGAAGCTGATGCGCTAAATAAATACGTAGTTGAAGGTAAAAAAGTTCTTAGACGAAACTATGGCTATGTCGCTACCCAAAAAGACAATGGAGTTGCAGAAGCTAAGTCAGTTGAAAAGTTAATCGAGAGTTTGTTTTCGAGAGAAGGTGATGCCGCTTTATCTAACTTGAAGGTACGTGATGGTGCGTCGATACAAGAACAGATCGCATTTGCGGAGAAAAACGGTCTGAATGTGAACGAGTTGGACGAACAGTTTGTTTCCCAAGTATACGCAAGAGCACGAAGTACGGGATCTAAGTTTGTCACGTATAATGCTTACGGAACGGGTCCTGTGGTTAACCACACACTCGAAAGAATATTTGGTGGAGAAGTCAGTTACGACAGCACGGTAAGATACGCGACGAGAGCGGTAAACAACAGGATTTATTTCCGTAACGAACTAAGAACAGACGACTCTATATATACGAACGTTCAAAAAGAAATAGACTACACGGCTGAAGGTGCTCTCTCTAAAAACGAAAACTTTATTCTTAGTAAAGATTTGAACTTCGAAAACGAAGACTTTGAGTACCGACTAACAGGCGCTGTGAGACAAAGAGAAGCTGACAGCTTAAATCTACAAGGGAGAGTTTCGCGAGGCCCTGTAACAATACGGAACCCCGCTCGTATTTACATGGTGACGTTGGACAGACCTTGGATAAATAACACTGATGGTTACGAGGTAGAAATAAGCGCTAGCAAAGACAGTGCTGCATTGGAGGCTCTTGTAGAAGAAATGCGGAACATTGATCCAGAGTTGTACCTAAAAATAATAAAATCAGGTCTTTCGAAAGACTTAATTTTCTTTGGCCACAATTCTGTGTCTGTTTCTTTCGAGCCATTAGAGTTTCGTATTTATCAGCCAGAGTTTTTTCTGCGCGACGACGTAACTGAACTGCATGAGCCTGCAGTTGTTTATGATGAAACTGAGCAGCAAGTTTGGGCGATTGACACTGCTGGCGCTGATCGTGCTGGTATGCGAGATTTTCAGGGTGATACCGAAGGTCGTCCCGTTCGTATGTATCGAGGCAGACATTTTCAACTGCCTGCCCCGACTGAAGCACCGAAGGTAAGATACAGTGCTGCAGCATCTTGGTTAGAAACCCAAGTTCGTAACACCGGGAGTAGCCCTACCCCCTATACCAAAGGCGGGAAAGCTATTATCACTAGTTCTGTTGATGCAGGACCTTTCTTTGGTGCGTTAAATCGAGGATCAGTAGAGTCGCTCAAACAAGGAACTTGGTCTATTTGCTACACCTACGTTTGGGGTCGACGTGACAAAGAGTGGCAGCAATCACCAAATATTGCACCAAATGGTCATCGAGGTATGTCGCCTGAGATTCAGATTAACTGGGCTCACCGTCAAGGGTTGGTCAGTTCTTTGGGTAGTTTGTTTGGCGGTCCAGAGACTTCAACGACAGGTATACATGATCCAACATGGGAAAGTGCGCCGTCGCCTGTAGCAACTGTATCTCTTAATCCTGCGTCGGTGCTTGCGGAAGGTGCTATTCAAGTACAGGCAACAAACATTGATGCAATGATGGGTTTTTCTGATCCTGGTCAGCACCGATTTGGTCGTACAGGTATGAGGTTGCGCTTCTACGTTTCGCACCGTGGGTATGGAAACAACCTTCCCGGCGGTCCTGATGGTGCTATGGCCAATACAGAAACGAATGACAAGTTTTATCTGCTGTGTGAGGTAGAACCGACTTACGACTTTTTCGGTGATAACCCGCAAGCAGGGTGTTCATTTTTGTGGACAGGTAACTGTTTGTACGACATAGAACGTCCGTTACGTCACAGCACTGGTTATTACGCGTATAGGACTTATCCCGCACAAGATGCTCGGTATGAACTTGACCTGCGTGTTTCTCGGTTACCAGGAAAGCTTATAGATGACCAAGATACTCCACCGATTCAACGTGACGCTGTTCCTGCTTTAGTCGAACTGGCAGCTTACTACGTAGCTTTGTTAGACGGAGCAGATCAAAGTGGTGCTCAAGTACACTTAGACAGGTATGAGTCGTTAACAAGAAAGTTTCGGGCTCGATACGCAAATCCCGCTAAGATTGTCGAGCCTACTTCGATTATCGGTGGCACACCGTATCGGTCAAGATTTAATCTTTTCGGTAACTTCAAGTCTTAGTTTTAGTATTTACTCCACCCTGTTATAGTTGTTTCGCAACACAACGTAAGGAGATTGCATGTCATTCACACTACCTCGACCGACGATTGGTGACACACTTGAGCGCCAAAACCTTGATGGTCAAATCGAAGAGGCGATGGTTATTAGCCTCAAGTACAGTAAAGAAGATCCTGGTTTCTGGCATTCAGTGCTGATCACTCGTAATGGTTTTGAGTTTCTCTCTGGTCACAAAAACCCGATTACTCACACTGACTGGCGCCCGAAAGGTTGGGTATACCACAGTCAAATCAACGCTTTCTTGCCTGTAGGGGCAAGCACTCAAGTTGGAAGTGCCGAGATTGTTTTTGACGAAGGCACTGAACCAGAGCAGGCCAAAGAGTTACCCCTACCTCCACCTGTAGCGGGTGAAAAGTACATGTCTTGGCGAGCGCGCGCTTACAAAGCTGTACCGGATCTAAAGGGTAATCCACAAGCGCCCGAGATTTTGTCTCTTACTTGGAAGAAACGATCGCAAGCATCATTCTAAAGGATTGAACCTTGGCTTCTCCAGCACAACAACAAGTACTTCAGTGGGTCATCCCGCCTGGGCAGGCCGAGGTTCAATATTCTCCGCAAGCATTGGGTCAGAAAGTACGGAACTTTGATACAACAAGAGACGGTACACTACGTACTGTTTCTTTGATTGCACCGTATGAAGTATCGACCGGCAAAACTTTGCGTGTGTCAGGTTTTTCGCGTACAGGTGAGCCTGAACTGTTTTGCGATAACAAAAGCTTGCTGGCTCCTTTGGGCACCGTGTTTCACGCAAGGTTGTTTGATAAGTGCTCGGATATGCTGTTGGTGTCTGCCGGTAACCGCTTGTTAATGCACAAGCCATGGGGTAACTTCGAGTCCTCTGATGAGGTTGTTTCTCCGTATACAAGACCGCGTTTTTACCCCGTAATAACTGACTTATCGAAAAATAGTGGCGGCGGCTCTACGCTGGCAGGTTCTGTTAGTTTTCCTGATCAGTTCGTTACAATGAATGACTATGTCATTTTTAACAACGGGGTCGACCAAGCATACATTATCACGCCTGAAGGTATTCCTTTTAAACTTGGATTCAACATGACCCCGAGCGCGCCGATCGCAGAGGGTCCTACGGGCGTAGATATTGTTGGTCGAGATAGCTATTACCCTAACTCTCACGGTTATTCTTGGGAGGGTAAGATCGGGACTGCAGGAGATACCTTATCCAGTGATGGCGGCGGTATACTTGCAGGCGAGTTTCATTATCACCTACAGTACGAAGACCAGTTCGGTAACCGCTCTGCTACGTCAGCGAAATCTAACACAGTAAAGATTGAGCCTCACACTGCCTCACCGCTAAGAGGTTCCGTGAAAGGTAACGCTGATGACGCAGTAGCCAGCACTATCTCGGCTATTGAAAAGACTTTGGGTGTTGAGATCAAAGACGTACAGCGTCAGTTTTTAGTTCGTTGCAGTTTACCCGCTACAAAGGCTGCTTCAAGTGGTATGCTTAGATTATCCTTACTCGGGAATGCGTTTAGTGGTACTGTTTCTTGGAATACGACGGGTAGATCACACAGAGAGCGATTAGACCCAAGTGACGTAATCGCGGTGAACTTATACAGAACACCAGATATTTTGAACGTTGGTCCGACTCCAAGACTTGTTGCTCGTATTCCTGCGTCTAACGATTTTTCTTTTCCTGACAATGTTTCAGACGCTGAACTTGGTGATGACATGGTACAGACTGTTCCTGTACCTATATTTAAAGTCATGTGCGTGCATCAAGGCCGATTGATCATCGGGAATATCTCAGGCGCTCCAGGCATGGTGATGAGGTCTGAGCCTGGATTCCCCGGCACGTTCTCTGCCGTCGATTTTGTTTTTCCTGACAGTGGTGGCGAAGAGATTACAGCTTTGTATTCGCACAATAATCAACTTATGGCGTTTACTGAGACAAGCATCTACGCCATGGACGACTTTGCTGCACCCACACCTATTGTCCGTGGGATTGGTTGTGTAGCGCCGCAAAGTATCCAAGTAATGCGCGATGGGTCTCTAATCTGGTTAGGTCGTGATGGTTTTTACGCCATGAATAGCAGCGGGATTAACCAGATTAGTAAGACTATCGACAGGACCATGAAAACTTTGGTCAATAGAAACAGATTCAGGATGGCTACGTCTGTAATCGATCCTGACAGCGGCGAGTATCGTTGCGCTTTGTGTCCTGCGGGGCTGACTGACCAGAGTAAGGTCTTGTGTTTCGATGGTACTTACTGGCGAGAAGTTGACTACAAGATGCACATTTCCAGTTTTGCCGTGACTCAAGATCAAAGAGAACTATGTTTGATTCTTGGCGCGGCTAAACACTTGGCAAAAGAGTCAGGAGATATACTATCTGAACCAACAAAAAGAAACATACCCTTGCAAGATGCAGCTTTTAAGCGAGGGCCAAGTGTCTACGTGACCAACAGGGAGACGCTTGCAAGCAGTAATCGGTGCGGTTTTTCTTTCGACGCTGTGTATCGATCAGGTTGGCTTAGGGCTGATCAAAATGCGTTGACTCCGGTGAATATACGCACAATGTATATCGGGTTGGTCGATACCGAAAACGCTGACTTCACAGTTACGTTTTTCAAAAATGGTTCGACAAAACCTGTGGCGACTCAACTCATCACAGCAGTAGGGCTTGATGGTGATACCGGGATCGTTTCAAACACAGGTGACCTTGCTGTTTTAGGTGAGGGTAGTAGGACTCAGAGACCGAGAATCTTTTGGCGTAAGATACCGGTGAATATCAGCACAGCTAACAGTTGGTGTTTTGAAATTACAACTTCAGTTGACTCTAGGGGCGGCGCTGTTGAGATTGCCTCTTTTGCATTTGATATATCTGTCGCAACTGGTGGTAACCCAAGAGCAAGAATACCTGGACGCAAGGACAAATAATGGCTTACGAGTTTCCCAAACACGTTCTTAAATCAAAAGAGGTTCTTGACCCTGACAAACTAACTTCTGAACTATCTCCCGCTACAGAACAACTATCAGGTCAACTGAACTCAAATAACTTGAGCGGTAAAGGGTTTAAGCTGGATAGAAACCTGATGCCGTACGGTTCTGTGCTGCGTTATGGATACGCTTACCATTTGGGCAATGCAGATTTTAGGTATGAAGGTGTGGGTAGTGGTGAAGGCGATCCTGCTGAACTCCCAAAATACCCAAGTTCGTATATTACGGGTTCTCATTGGAACACAAAACTGGCGACGGCAATGACCATATCGCAACCATGTCGGTTGTGGATCTCAGGTATAGCGCAATATCTTTGGTATGCGTTTGTTGCACAACAAAGACCCCCATTTCCAGGTCATTGTTGGCAGTACGGTGACTTGATTGATGGAGACGATTATCCAACTCAATATTCTGGTGGTCTGAACGAATACCCAAGAAGACTCTATGGTGCTCGGGTTCAATGGGCGATTCGAGTAAACGGAATGATTGTTACTGAGTCTATTACTGGTTGTATGGATGATAATCAGCAAGCCACTGTACCGATTAAGTTGACGGTAGACCGATTACTCAAAGACGATCAGTTTCCCGGTCCTTCAGGGGAAAAGACCCCGCAACGCTCGTCTCTTGGTGTAATCGCGTGGCCATCTAGGATTGGTTGTACTGTTGACGTACCTGTAGGGCGCTGCGTCGTCGAGTTGGTTTGTAGACGGCTCAAAGATTCTAGATTCGAAAAACAATACGGACTACCTGACGACGACACAAACTCTATCGGAGTATTTAATGTTAGTCAGATAGTGTTCCAAATACCTACAAGAGTTGGTTCGGCTCCTACGTATGATTCAGTCGATGTCCCTGCCTTCGGAGACCAAGAACTTTTTGGTCGTGGAACTCTTTACAGGTCAAGATTACAAGTTCTGGAAAATACCTTGGGCAGCTTACGTCCAGGCAATCTTCAGCCAGGAGCACTTCGACCAGAGCACTTCGATCAGGGTGTTGTTGTGGACGGAAGTTTCGTGTCTTTACATGCTATGTCAGATTACGGTTACAGTGGTTTTCTTTACCAGAATCGAAGACCTGACAGAGAGTTAGCTAAAACCCTTAGCGATGAAGGGGAAGGCGTAAATCCTAACAGACAATCGATTGTCTACGATACAAGCAACAGCACTGGCTTAGTTACTGGTTGGGCTATGTGGGGAGTGAAAAACAGCTTGGGGCCAGTATTAGATGAGTTCGACGCTCTATTGTATGACCATGATTATCTTGGTTCAGGGGCTATAGGAGGTGGTATGGATCAGCCTGAGTCAGTTACAGGCACAAATAATAGTTATCACCCTGACGTGATTAGAGCGGGTGAGGAAGATTGGAGAAATACGAGTCAAGGCTGGGCGTGTTTACGCAAAGAGTTTAAGTTTCATAAAAACAGGCGTAGAGGTTTGTTGATTACGGCCGATGTTCAACTTCTGTCTATCATAGGTAACTACAGTCATTTTGTTAAAACAGACATTAGTGCCGCAAAAGGTGCTTACGCAAACGCAGGAATGTACGCATTTTTTCGCCTCGGGTACCATAAAAAAGGTGACCCTGATAAAATGTGGACGATACTCACTAGGTCAGAGGTTTTTGTGAACTACTTCAACAACTGGCGACGGCACCCGCTAGTTTTAGATGATTCCGCTGGCGGTGCTTTCAAAGATGTTCGGCCGTTACCTTCACACGGAAATGTAAGTTTGCAGGTTCTTGTGACTCAACCTTGGTACGAGCAACAAGGTGCTCAAGTAGCGCCTTTCATTACACGTCCTGATGGTAGTGATGTTAACGACGCACTAACTGACGACTACACGATTGACGGGGTAGCTTTGTTTGTTGCCGGCGCAGAAAACTTTACTATGGTTGCTCCGAGAGTGGGTCTTAGTGGTGCTAACCTTTCTGCGTCACTGATTGATTTTGGTGCTGAGACTGTCATATCAACCCATATGTCTGCGGAAGCTTTATTGTTAGCGGATTCGGAGTACTAAGTTAATCATGGCATTTTATTTAGCCGACAGTACGATTTACAACGACGGTAGAAACCTAGATACTACTGCGCACGCACGCAATCTCTACAACCCGTCAGACCTTGCAACCAGCATTTACGGTCGATTGAACGGTAACATTTCAAATATGTCTTTTCGTTCGCGGTCATTTCGCGGAGAGTATTATTGGCCTAACTTAATGGCGCGGTGTTTTGGTACTGCATCTTTGCAGCCTGTAGAGTACTTTAGTGACTCGAAACCAGATGGTTCCAGTCC
>CERF01013409.1_pt1 | contig 22097 bp, 21 predicted proteins | sample 530961 | NCBI WGS metagenome assembly CERF01 (sample SAMEA2621151, study PRJEB7988) | marine metagenome | isolation source: saline water (ENVO:00002010), including
AACTTCCTTGTTACTTCCCCAGAGGTTGCTAACATTCTTGAGTTCACCGCCGGTTTCCGCGCCAATGTAACTCATGATGATGAGCAAGGTGCTGCTGGTACTACGCAAGTTGGCACATTGAGCAAGCGTTATGATGTATACGTTGATCCTTACTTCCCACGTAACCTTATACTCGTTGGACGTAGAGGTGGTTCCTTCCTAGAGAGCGGTTATGTATACGCTCCTTACGTACCACTACAAGTCACTCCTACCATTTTCGGTATCGAGGACTTCGTACCACGTAAGGGTGTCATGACTCGTTACGCGAAGAAAATGGTTCGACCAGATATGTACGGTCTAGTTATTTGTCGCGGTCTTCTAGGTGAGTCAGGCGCATAAACCTTGCTAATTTAGTTTAGACAAATTTGACCCCGTGTTTCTTTTGAGGCACGGGGTTTTTTGTTTCATAGGCAAACTACTTACTGTACCTATGTTTTTGACATGATTATAAATGGTAACACCAAGGGAGGGTTATGGCAATGGGTACAAAGAGAGTAGGACTTGCAAGAGTCGAAAAACTAATAGAAAATTTAAAAAGAGAATTAAGTTTAAATGGCACTCAGTTTGTTGGTATGAAGAGAGGCGTTAAACACATCACCACAAGCAGCGGTGGTAGTGATACGCTAACCGCAGCAGACTCAGGAAAAATAATATTTGTTGATGGAACTGTATCTGGTGATCACACAGTTAGTCTTCCATCCCCAGCTGGTAATGATGGTTTGGAATATATCATCATCTTAAAAGCTGATAATCATTCGGGCACAAAAGTTCTTGTAGACTCAACACTTACGAGTGGAATAAAAGGTCTTTTAAAAGTTCTGGCAACAGATATGGAAGATGGTGCTTCAGTTTTAAATCACGCACATCGTATTTTAGGTTTTGGCACGAGCAGCAAACTAGGATCTACAATTCACTTAGTATCAGATGGAAACTTTTATCACGTAGTCGAAGCAGTTTCATCAAATGCATTTGTAACATCATAATAATTTATAGTTTTATTGACCCCTCTAGTTTTTTTATAGAGGGGTTATTGTTAAATTAAACTACTTATTTAAAACAGGAGTTTTTATAATGGGAAAGAAAAGAAAAATTATATCGAATCCTCAGAAGTATGGTAGAAAGTTTGCTTCACATCCAGTAGCAATTGAAAATGCCAAAGAAGAAACGCAAACATCTAACGTATCGTTAGAAAAGATTGAAGTTAAAGAAGAGAAAAAACCAACTCCGGCAAAACCACCAGTTGTGGAAAAGACAGCGGAGATTAAAAAAGATACACCGCAGAGGCGTCGTAGAAAAAATACCGCTTCGTCTATCAAAAAAACTAAACCATCTGACGATTAAGTTATTTAGGACTCCTCTTACTATTTATAAAGAGGAGAACCATAAATGTCTGAACCCACGCTAACACCAGTTTCACAAACAAGTAAAGTTATTTTAACTTCTTCGGCAACCCCTGCGCAGGCAGCAGCGGCAACGTTCCCCTTTTCCGTATACACTTCTGATAGGTTTTTCTTATCTGGAGCAGCAGACCAAGTTGCGTATACTTTTCATAAGTTAGGTGGTGATGTTCTTGATATAGAATTAACAAGCGATCAAATATTTTCTGCTTATCAAGAGTCTGTATTAGAATACTCTTACTTACTGAATATACACCAAGCAAAGAACGCAATTGGCGATCTTTTGGGTGCAAAAACCGGTTCTTTCAATGAAGAGGGACAATTACAAAACACGGCATCTCTAGAAGATGTGGCGCTAAAATTCCCTAAATTTAAATTTGAATATGCCCGTCGAGTGGGTCATGGATATGCAACAGAAGCTGGCATAGGTGGAGTGACACCGATCTATTCTGCCTCCTTTACAACAGTTGAAGGAAAACAGGATTACGACCTTCAATCTATAATTTCATCATCTGCTGCGACTGATACAGCGGTACCTTATTATGGTGCAGTTAGTGGCAGTAGAATTAACGTGACAAAAGTATATTATAAAACTCCGCAAGCAATGTGGCGATTCTATGGTTATTACGGTGGTATAAATACTGTTGGCGATTTAGCTAGTTATGGACAATATGCGGACGATAGTACTTTTCAATTAGTACCAACGTGGCAAAACAAATCTCAAGCAATGGCATTTGAAGATGCTATCTATACGAGAAATAGTCATTATAGTTTTGAGATTAAAGATAATAAACTAAGAATATTTCCTCAAACTGTATTGGTTAGTCCAACAAAAATGTTTGTAGAATTTTTTGTTGATACTGATACTCCATGGAAAGAAGAGGGATCAACGGATAATGGAGTGAATGGAATTAACAATATGAACAATTTACCATTTGAAAATACTCCCTATCAGTCGATTAATTCAATTGGTAAACAATGGATTAGACGCTTTGCTCTTGCCATTTCAAAAGAAACTTTAGGTAATATACGTTCTAAACTTGGGAGCATACCTATACCCGGCGATAGTGTTACATTAGATGGTCCCGCTCTTATAACTCAAGGACAGACAGAGCAAGAAAAACTAAGAGAAGAATTAAAAACAATACTTGATGAACTCACATATTCAAAAATTGCTCAGGGTGATGTTGAGTTAACTGACGCAGTAAACAAAGTTCAAGAAAGAATCCCAATGCGGATTTTTGTGGGATAAATGAATGGCTGATAATGAATGGACACAACCAGATGCACCGCCACCCCCACTATTTTTGGGGAAGAAAGAACGCGACTTTGTAAAGCAAGTCAATGATGAACTTATTGAGCGTGTTATAGGTCAAGGAATATTTTACTATCCTATCAGCATGGAACATACTAATTTTCATCCAATGTACGGAGAGGCAATAGAAAAAACTTATCTGCCTCCTGTTAGAGTCCATGCTCTTGTAATGTGGGAGGGTTTTGTAACTGAGACAACAAACCTGGGGATAGATCGTAGACCGTCAATTGTTATTAGATTTCAAAAGAGAAGGTTAATAGAAGATCAAGATCTTTTTGTAAGAGAGGGTGATTTTGTAAGGTATGGTGAAGTATTTTATGAGATAGTAGAATTAAACGAACCAAAACAAATGTTTGGTCAGATAGAGCACAAAATGACAATAGAGGCAAAGTGCATTAAGGCACGAGAGGGAACATTTAATGCCAAGTGAAAATCAATATAGAGGCGTAGAAAATGCTGATAAAAATACAAGTGTTGAGGAAATACAACCTTCGACCTTAGAAAATATTGATTTTGCATTTTTTGATTTTGTTAACGATAAAATGAATACCGGAGCAACCACCAATGAGGGATTTAAAAAAGTACCAGTTGTTTGGGCAAGCGCAGAAAGATCATTTTTATCTAAAAATAATAAAGATTTACGAGATAGCGACGGAACATTAAACCTTCCAATTATATCGATAGAAAGAACCTCAGTTAACAAAAGTTTGACCAGGAAAGGTCAATATTATGGATTATCAACTAATTTTCCTGAAGACAATAGATTTGGTAGAATAACTCTTGCAAGAAGAGTGGTTAGAGATAAAACTAACAATTTTACTGTCGCGGACAATAGAAAAAGGTTTGACAATAAAGTTAATAGAATCAGAGGAAGACAAGCATATTTTCCAAAGAACAACAATGACAAAGTGGTGTATGAAACATTAAGTATACCATTGCCAAATTATGTGTCCATAAATTACACTGTAACTTTGAGGTCAGAATACGTACAGCAAATGAATGAGATTGTTGCTCCATTTATCACTCTTGGTTCGTCAATAAATTACTTTGTCATTGAAAAAAGTGGGCACCGATACGAGACGTTTCTAAAAGAAGATTTTTCGCAACAAAACAATGTATCCAGTTTGGGTACTGATGAGAGAACTTACAAGACAGAGGTAAGTTTCGAAGTCCTTGGTTATATTATTGGCGAAGGACCAAATGGAGAAAGACCAAAAATCATTAAAAGAGAAAATGCAGTAGAGGTAAAAATATCCAGAGAAAGAGTTATATTGGGCGATATCCCAGAGCACCCAACGGAAAAATCGTTTTATATAGAATAACTAAGAAGGTTTTTGAGTTAAGATACTACTAATTAATAAAGAAACAAATCATTGTTTTAAAAAAGGAGAAGATCAACTATGTCATCAAGAGAATTTAAATTTATTTCCCCTGGAGTGTTTGTTAACGAAATTGACAACTCCCAATTACCTGAAACGGTTGGAGACGTAGGACCAGTTATCATAGGTAGAGCAGAGCAGGGACCAGCACTATATCCAACGAGAGTGACATCTTTTGAAGAGTTCGTGCAGGTTTTCGGCGCTCCCATCCCTGGAAAAGAGAGCAGTGACGCCACTCGCGTCGGCAACAGAGTTGGACCAACTTATGGTCCATATGCTGCGCAAGCATGGTTAAGAAACAATTCTCCTATCACTTTCGTAAGACTTGTTGGTAAACAGAATGCCGATGCTATAGAAGACGGAGAAGCAGGTTGGATGACAACAAATGAAAGTCCTGTTCCTCATGCGTCTCAGACAGGTGGTGCATATGGATTATGGGTTTTTAATTCTTCTTCTGCTGCAACTCCTGGTACGCTAGCAGCAATCTGGTATGTTAACACTGGTTCAGTTGCGCTATCAGGAACAGTGGTTTCCGCCTCAACTGGTGGCGAATTAACAAATACTATTGATGACCCCGGAGTGCCTGTAACAAACACTTGGGTTAGGGCAACCGCAAATCAAGAGTTTAAAATTGTAATCAAATCAGGTTCTGCAATACAGGTTGACACAAGTTTTAACTTCAGTCCAACTTCGCAAAACTTCATTAGAAAAAGATTTAATACAAATCCAACTTTAACCAATGAAGCTATAACTGATTCCTCAACTAGACAAGTATATTGGCTTGGTGAAACGTTTGAAGATGAAGTAACAGCAATGCTAGGCAATACACAAAGTAGTCAATACGGCGTTGTCGTACCTCTTTACGGAGCAGGCGGGACAAATTCTGGTGGAGACTTTAGAGCAGATTACTCTGATCCTGCAACCGGTTTCTTTATCGGGCAAGACTTACAATCAACAACCGGTTCATTTGATGCTGCCGACACAACCAGGACGCCTAAATTGTTTAGATTAAGAGCAAGAAACACTGGTCGTTGGGCATCTAGAAACCTTAAAATATCCATTGCGGATATCAGGGCAGGCAATGAGGTAAACCCATATGGAACATTTAGTGTTCTTGTAAGAGACATGCATGATACTGACAATCGCCAGAAAGTGTTAGAGCAATTTAACAATTGTAATCTCAACCCTGCATCAGAAAACTATATTGGTAAAAAAATTGGCGATAAGTTTGTAGAGTGGGACGACGAAATTAGAAGATGGCAAGAATACGGAAACTTTGATAATCTTTCCGAGTACATATATGTAGATGCGACAAGTGCGCTAGCGGAAGGTAAGTTATCTCCTGATTTAATTCCATTTGGTTTTTATGGACCTCCAATATTCACCAGTTGGACATCAGATGCAACTGGATCATTATCGCTGGTGACTGGATCTAGAAACTATGGTTCAAATAAAGCTGCCGGTTTTACAGGTGTAGATGCAACCAGATTGATGTCGGGATCGCTACACTTGGCAGCAACGCTTGAGTTCCCAAAATTACGTTTACGCCAATCAGCATCTGAAGGCGCTCCAACCGACAGAAGAGATGTTTACTTTGGTGTTGATACTACATTTAATAAAAATGGCGTTCCTTCTAAAACCATTGGTGACTATACACAAAGATTACCTGGGTTTGTCGGCGCCGCCAATATTTATGAGGAAGGTGCGCAAGGAACAACAACATCTTACGTTTTTACGCTAGATGATATGTGCCAGCACCCAACTGGTAATAAAGAAAATGTTTATGTCAGCGGAAGTCGTCAAGCGGCGGGTCCACACAATGGTACAAACATTCGTAGCGGTAAAAACCTACTTAGCAGCGGATCATTTAGAGACGTATTAGATGCCGGTGCTGATAAATTTACGACCGTTCTTCATGGTGGTTTTGACGGATTAGACATTACCGAGGCAGAACCGTTTAGAAACACCTTGTTAACGGATAAAACAGTTTTAAATAGTTATGTTGTTAACTCGCTAAGAGTTGCAATAGACTCACTCAGAGATCCTGAGTATGTAGAGTTTGATATTGCTGCAATGCCTGGTATCACTAATCGCCAGTTAAACAGATCTTTAATCGATATGTGTGAAGATAGAGGCGATGCCCTAGCAATAATTGACCCTGCTGGTGGATATGTTCCTTTTACCGAGAACCAACTAGAAGAAAATGCAAGATTAGGTTCGGTAAAGAGCACGATTGCAGAAATTGAAAACAGTAGAATTAATTCAAGTTTTGGTGCTGCATACTATCCATGGGTACAAATTCAAGATACCATTAATGGAAGTATACTTTGGGCACCCCCATCTATTGCTGCTCTCGGCGCTATGTCATATGGGCAAAGAACACAAGAACTATGGTTTGCACCTGCAGGGTTCACTCGTGGTGGACTCTCTGCTAACAATGCAGCAGGTATCCCGGTTGTCGGTGTTCGCGAAAGATTGGTTTCTAGAGATCGTGATAAATTATATGACGCAAACATTAACCCGATTGCGCAATTCCCTGCAGAGGGCATCGTAATCTTTGGTCAGAAAACGTTACAGTTAACGCCTTCTGCCCTTGACAGAATTAATGTAAGACGTCTTTTGATTTTCTTAAAGAGACAGATTTCTAGAATTGCTTCCACGTTGTTGTTCGATCAGAACGTTCAAACAACCTGGAATCGTTTCTCTGGTAGAGTGGAACCACTACTATCAGATGTTCGTTCTGGTTTAGGTTTATCTGATTACAAGTTGATCTTAGACGAAACCACTACAACACCAGACTTAGTTGATAGAAACATCTTGTATGCCAAGATTCTATTAAAACCTGCTCGCGCTATTGAGTTCATTGCAATTGATTTTGTGATTACGGATTCCGGTGCGTCATTTGAAGATTAAATTTTAAACCATACTATTTATAGTATAGATTGACAAGGAGACAGAAATAAATGAGCTTTTGGAACAACAGTAGTCTAGAACCAAAAAGAGGATATAAATTTCAAATGCATATCCCAGGTGCTGATAGTAATACTACGATTGCTACTTATTTGGTTAAAACCGCAAAAAAACCAACTTTTAGCATGAGTGGACCTGCAGAGGTAAAGTATGTTCAACATACATTTAAATACCCAGGTAGAATTACTTGGGACCCAATTGACGTTACCATTTTAGATCCTATGACTCCAGACACTGCTGCAAATCTTATGAACATGCTTGCTGAATCTGGTTACTCTGCTCCAAAAGACCAAAGCACCGCCCTACAATCTATTTCTAAAAGAGAGGCAAGTCGCGCAGTTGGCGGCAATGGTGTAAGACTTGCTGAACTTCGTTCTGATGGTATAGAAATTTCAGAATGGACTCTTTGGAATCCATTCTTCTACACTGTTGATTTTGGATCGCTAGGTTACGATAGTGATGACTTAATTGAATACACCCTAAATATACAGTATGATTATGCCACGTACAAAGTTAAAAACAACCCAGCAGGCGGTAGAGTATTCCCTGCTGTTTCCACTTAATAAGGTGCAGTTTTGGCGGACTTCTGGAATCAAACCTATATAGAACCAAAAAGATCATTTCAATGGGTTGGTTATATAAACTTCTTCACTGGAAATACAATTTCTGATGGCGATATGGATTTCGGACCAAAACCATTTTTAATATCAAATTTTACAAAACCAATTTTTCGTTTTGATAACGAAACTTTAATTAATAATTTTACATCTCAAACAGAAATCATAACCAAAAATTATGTTTGGGAGGACACTACCTTATCAGTGATAGACGTGCAAAACGTAAATGCTAATGCATCAAATTCAGTGTATCGTTGGTTAAGAAGTATAGGTTACGAATCCGTTCAAACTTTAACACAGTTGAGTAAGTTGTTTTCTAATTTGGATAATAACAAATTTTCCTTAAAATTAGAGCACATAGATTCTGACGGTAAACCATTAGAAAGGTGGACATTTATCGATCCACAAGTTGCCTCGATTGATTTCGGCGGTGAACTAAATTATGATTCAGAAGATGTGATGAAGTTAAATATTGGTGTAACCTATGTGGCAGCAGATTATGAGAATTTACAACTTCCGAGTATTAATAAGACCCCTGGAACTGCACGAAGCGCAGGTGGACCTCAAACATCAGCACCGGTTGGTCAATCTTTAATACCAGGAACGTTTTCACCGGGTGGTATAATTTAAAATTTAAACCTAACTTTAAAAAATGTTATAATATTATGTATTTCTAGGAGGAAATATGAGAAACAATCAAGACCGATTAGGTGTTGGAGTTCCAACTGACAATCTACAATCTTCTGAATCTGCTCCACCTCAAGTAAGTGAGCAAGTTCAATTTATTGTACCAACGGAAGTTGTTGACTTGCCAAGTGAAGGATTGCTCTATGATGAGGGACACCCCCTTTACAATAGAACATCAGTAGAAATAAAACACATGACAACAAAAGAGGAAGATATACTTACGAATAAATCTTTTATTAAAAATGGAACTGTCATTGATAGACTACTAAAATCAGTTTTAGTTGATCCTAAAATGAATGTATCTGATATGTTAGTGGGTGACAAAAATGCTCTTGTTGTTGCGTGCAGAAAGCATGGTTATGGTGCAGAATACAGTACCCGAGTGACTTGTACGTCATGTGGCGCAAATCAAAAACATACATTTGATTTAGATGAGATAGAAAATATTGACTATCAATCTAATTTAGACGAATTTAATGCGACCATTGACTATGAAAATAAAACTGTGATATTACCGATACAAAGAACAAACACAAAATTAGAGTTAAAAATACTAAAAGACTCGAAACCACAATTAAATAAAAAACAAAAGAATGACAAACTGGTTAGTAGTCAGTATAAAAAGTTGATTCAATCAGTGAATGGAAACTCAGATCCTAGATACATACAATCTTATATTGACTCGATGTCAGCGTTAGATAGTCGATATCTAAGAGCAGCTTACGCTAAAATTGTTCCAGGTGTAGATTTTTCTTGCGAGTTTGAGTGTCAAGAATGTGGTGCAGAAACCAATATGGAGGTTCCGCTTACTGCGGAGTTTTTTTGGCCTGACGCTTGATTATCTTAAACAAGTTTATGAACAATTTTTTTACATGAAGTATTATGGCGGTTGGAGTTTCTTTGAGTTGTATAATTTGCCTGTTGGTCTAAGGAACTGGTATTTTACTATGCTTTCCGATCAAAAAGAGAAAGAGGCAGAACAAATAAAGAGTTCTTCCAAGAGCAAATACAGACCCTCCTAAAGAATAATTTAATATTTAAAACTATTTATTTGTATGAAAAACAAAACTATTATTGATCTAGAAGAATTAAAAATGGTTAACGAAGTCTTGGGATCTTCCTTAAAAGCATTCGGCGCTAAAATAAAACGCATGTTGTTTACTATGTTCGGAGAAACAGGCGAAGATTTTAGAACTTTTTATGTTAAGGGAAGACGACCGGATATTCTTTCATTTGGGGCGGCACTCGCTTCAGAAAAAAAATATATGGATTCATATTTGAAATATGGACTCAATGACCCTCGCGTCTTAAACAATAGATATCGTCTTGATAGAGCAGTCGAGAAGTTCGAAAGAGAAACCGGCATTAAGTGGCCACTGAAGTAGGAATAATCATAGATGGCGTTAGATGAACAAGAACAACTCGAAGCATTAGAGAAAATAAAACAAATGTATAAAGATTTAAGAGATGAACAGAAATCTCTTAAAGAAGTCCGTGAAGAAGAAATTAAAGCCAATGTAAAGTTAAATGAGTTATTAGTAGAAAGATTCGGCACGCAGGCAGAATTTTTAACTTCTTCTGATGTGCAAAGAGAACTTCTTGATGATATCATAGAAAAAGAAAAAGAAAACCTGCAAATTGCTGATGAATTCAGAAAACTTAGTAAGATAGATAATGAAAACCGTACGGCAGCGCAGTCGAAGCGTTTAAAACAGTTGGAGAAAGAAAAGCAAGCGAACGAATCTATATTCCAAACAACTAAAGAAACCGTTAAAGAACTTGAAAAAGAAGCAAAAGTATTAGATGAAATAAATGCAAAACAAAAAAATGTAGATGCATTATTAGATCAAGAAATCACACAAAGAACCGGATTGGTCACGTCTTCGCAAAGTTTATCTCAAGAACTCGCAAGACAGGCAATAGAGGGTGGTAATTTTAATGAAAGTTTGAACGTCGCAGTTGCGCGATTTAGACAAAAGTTCACTGCTGCTAATCTCGTAAACACAGCAATGCAAAAAATGGCAGAACTTGGAGAAGAATTCAATCAAACAATGCTAGACTCAAACGGTCTTTTAATGGAATTTGCCCAAGCAGACATTCAATTTGTAAGAGATACAGGTCTAGTAAAAGAATTGGGCGTAGAAGTTAAAAATTTAAGATTTGAATTTAACGATATTAACATTCTAGCAGCAGAAACAGACCAAGCATTTAGAGGTCTAGCACAATCATTTACAGATTTTACAGAAGTTGATGCAAATGTCAGAAGAGATCTTACAGAGGGTGCAGCAATATTAGAGCGTTTTGGAGTTCAATCAGACGCCACTGGTAAATCAATTGATGGTTTTACAAAGGCACTTGGAAAAACACCAGGTGCTGCAATGAAAACAACAAAAGAAATGGTTAAATTTGCTAGGGCACTTGGGGTAGGTCCAAACAAATTAATGGGCGATTTAAATCAAAACTTTGAGATTTTCGCAGAGTTTGGAACTAAAAAAGGTGTAGACATATTTAAGAAGTTGCAAACTGCAGCAAAACAAACAGGTATAGAGTTTGGCAAACTTACCGGCATTATCGATAAATTTGATCAAAGCATAGAGGGAACTATGGAAGCAACAGGTGATTTAAACTTTTTGCTTGGAGGTCCCTTTATAAATTCTATGGAATTACTAGAAGCGGAAGGACCAGAAAAGTTTGAAATACTAAGAGGTGCAATTGAAGAAAGTGGCATGGCATTTGATGAAATGGATCGTCGTCAAAAGAAAGCAATTGCAAATGTTCTTGGAACGGATATTGAAACTGCAAGTCGTTTCTTTAGCGGACAAGCAGGAGATATCAATGCTGCTACTGCTGCAGTAGAAGGGCAAGCGGCACAAATGCGAAGTTTATCTGCAGAAGCAGAAGAAAATTTAACTTTAAAAGAAAGAGATACTTTAGCAGAGGAAGCACGAGTTGCAGCAATGCAAGATTTCGCAGATGCTATATTAAAAGTAAATCAAACACTAAAAAGTGTAAAAAAGTTTTTTGCAGGATTCCTTACTTTGCTCGGCGCTGTTGCTTCCGCCGCGAGTCTCTTGTTTAATATATTTCTTGGTTATAAAATGCTAACAGGTGGTAGTGGCATCTTCAGTTCAATATTAGGGCAGATGGGCGGCATCGGCACAGCTATATATACTGTTGCTGATGATGCGCTCATTTCCTTAAGTAGTGGATTTGACAGCATAAAGACCAGTGCACTCGCTGCTTTCGACAGCATAAAGGTAAATGTGTCAGACGCTTTTGGTAGCATGAAAGAAAAATTAAGTGAATTTGCAACAAATGCGGTTGATAGCATAAAGGTAAATGTGTCAGACGCTTTTGATACTATGAAAGACAAAGTAAGTGAATTTGCAACAAGTGCAGTTGATGGCGCCAGGGAAACATTATCTGCATGGAAAAACTCTGCGATGGAGACGGCAACTGCGTGGCTTACCACTGCAAAAGAAACTATGATACAGTGGGCACTCATGGCAAAAGATGCGATTGTCAAAGCAGCAACTACGATGGCAAGTTGGGTTCGTTCAGCAGTAATGACGTTTACAGCATGGGTAACAACTACAGCACCAGCATTCATTACGGCGGCCGCCTCAATGGTTGTTGCCGCAGCACCCATCTTATTGCCAATATTAGCAATAGGTGCAGCAATTGCTGGCATTGTAATATTTTGGGACGATTTAGTTGCAGCATTTAAAATGGGTTTTGATTTCTTAATGTCAGGTTTTGAAATGATGTTTGGATTTATTAAAGACGGATTTAAAATGTTTTTGCATGGGATAGTTGTTTTCGCAGAGGTTATTGCTTCTGCTGTGACATTACCGTTTGCAGCGATTGTTAGTGGTGTAGCGGCAATACTTGACCTCATACCTGGAATGGGCGATGCTGCTGAAAGTGCAAGAAATTTTGCTACGCGACCTGCTCAAATAGTTAGAAGTTATGCTAGTCAAATACATTCGCAGATTGATTCTTTTGAGCAAGGTACAGATGCAACTAAAGGTGGTGCTTTTATTGCTGGTGATTCTTCAAATGGCAGAGCAAAACCCGAACTAGTGGTCGCGCCACCAATGAGCAGTGTGGTCAACAATAAAAACTTAAATGCAATTGCATCGATGATACAAAATGGCGGAGGCGGCGGTGCAGCACCAGCGGGTCCAATGGAGGCAAGCGTACCAGTTGTTCTACAATTAGATGGTAAAGTATTAGCAACCCACACTCAAAAAGTTACATTAGATACAGTACAAAGCGTTTTTAATCCAAGCAGATAATTACTAATATGAGCACATCAATTTCATCATTAAAAATAGAGGCGATGCATGTTAATAAAACTGTAACATTCAATTGTGCGTTATTATCGATAAAACAAACTTTCAATCCAAATTGGAATTCTGAGGCAGCGTATGGCAAAATGGACAATATTGCAATATATGCCAACACTACGAGAGGAGTTGATTTTTCTTTTACTAGTCTTGGAAAGCAAGAGTCCTCTGCCATAGCGCTCAAAAGATCAGTTGAAGACCTTGTGCAAATGCAATATCCGTTATATACTGGTGCAGATCAAGGTAAGGCACTACAAGCGCCACCGTTTTTTAAAATAACAAGTTTAAATGGCAAAATGTATAATAGTTTTGAAGGTTATATACAAAGTATTGATATCACACCAGGTTCAAACAATGGGACAACGCCTTTGGTTACTGAAGGTAATAATTTCGTTGAGAGAAGATATGACATATCATTAGGATTCATTGTGATGCACGCTGAACAACCAGGTTTTGTTGATATTAATAACTTCAGCAATGGTAAGGATTTTTATTTTGCCTCAACTGGAGATCAACCAAACAATCCAAGACCAAGCGCAGGTAATGTTAGCACTTTGGCTAATACTGCTGGGTCGACTGCGAACGATACGTTCGCAAGTCTTCGTGATAAATTAGGCAATGCATTGGATCTTTTGTAGATTAGTGCAAAAACAACTGGAGAAATAAAAAATTGGCAATATCTAGGTACGCAAATACTGAAATTACATCTGTTGATAGAAGAGAATATTCAGAAATTTTTAAAAATCGTGCAAAAAAAAATGCACTAATAATTAAATTTGAAAAACTTAAAGAATTAAAAATAGAAGACCTAGATGGGATTCTTTTAGAAACACATATTTGGGTACCTTCAGATAGATTCTTTAAACTGTCAAGTAAGTATTATGGCAGTCCCATGTATTGGTGGGTCATAGCATACTTTAACAACACCCCTTTGGAAACAGATGTAAAAGTTGGTCAAAAACTACTTATTCCTATTCCTATTGAAAATATATTAGAAGCATTAGGGTACTAACATGAGTGGCAAAAAAACAGACACAACACCTCAAGATAAAAAGTTAAATCCAAATAATAAAAAAGATGAATCGGTCAAAATCGACCCCAATGCGTTTAACTCACAAATATATCTCTTGGATGTGTTTTCTCAAGACGAAAATGTAGTTCACGAAATACAAAAAACCCCAAATGTTAACACCACCCATCTTAATGTGCCAATTTTACCACAAGGTCTACTAGAAAACATTAACGGTTTAATTGATAGGGACTTTCAACAAGTGCAAAAATTTATAGGGGAAATACCCCCGAATGAAGTGGCACAACTTGTTCCTAAAATATCTTTATTTTTGGTTAGTAGCGCCGATCCATCAGTGCAACTTGGAATACCTTTGTCTGATCCTGCAACAATAAATAAATCTTCGATGGGCGCCGGTTACTACTCTGGCAACACAATAGGACTTAGAAGTTTGGACATGACTTTAGATGGAAATAGAAACCCTGTTTTTAACAAAGCATATTTAGTAAAAATGAATATTGTTTTGGACTCAATTAATACGTTTACTGCTCCAATTCCTAACAGTTCAGCATTCGGCAATTTAACCTATGCTGATCTTTTTAGATCTGGCGGCAGTCCAGGTGGACTTAATGATGCTTTTTTTCTTAAATTAGCAATTTCGCACGGTGCTTCTCCAAAAAGTAATATCTCACAAAAATATGGTTTAAACACTGATAATTTTACAACTTCTTTATCTCTCACGCTAAGGCAAACATCGCTATCAATAGAAGAAAATTTAAAAACAAATGTAGATGTTACTTTCACTGGGTATGAAGAAAATTTATTTGAGAGAAGAGACTTGTTTGATTTCCTGGGGTTGGATCTACAAGACGCTAAAAATGAGCAGTTAGATAAAATAAAAAAAGCAACGAACACAAAAGCAATTGCTGATAAGGCAGCACAAAAGAAAGCAGAAAAATTATTGAACGTAGGTCAAAAACAACTCGACCAATCACTGGTAGATCAAAGACGCAGTGTCTCGAAAAAGTTTTTTCAAAATTTTGGCAAAGATGCTGACAATTTTTTATTAATGTTTGGCGAAATGGAAGCAAAAAGAAGACAAGGACATAGCACTGGAGAAATTGACATTGGGCGGTTGTATATTGACTCATTTGAAGGCGAAAGAGCAAAAAAAGAAGCGCTAATCCAAATACACACCGGTAAAGTAAATTTAAATGATTTACGGACGGCAGCAGAAGATGTGACTTTTAATATACCCGAAGCTAAAAAAGAATTGTTAAAAGTTATAGAAGAGAACAAAAATGCAGAGTTAGGAAAAGCAAAACAAGATTATGATACAGATACTGCCAGTGCAAAATCAAAATTAGATAATATAAGAATGAATGAAATATCTCGTGTTCTTGAGACAATGCTGTTTGGTAAAAAATATTATGATGAAGAAATAATAAAATCAATTGATGTTTCCTCAGAACAATTACAAAAGTACTTTCAAGCACAAAGGGGCGGAGTTCCTAGTGAGCTGGGTAATTCATCTTCTGTAAAGGATTTACAAAAATCAACTGATTCAAAAGATGCATCAAGAAGTCCAGCAAAAAAACCCAATCCAAAAGACGATACGGTCACACCGGGCGAACCAGATCAGAAAAAGATAGATGAAGTAACACAAAAAATCAAACAATTAAACAGAGAAGAGCAAGACAGAATAAAACAATTAAGTAAAGATGGAGGAAAGCAAGAAGAGGATAAAAAATTAAAAGAAATAAGAGAAAAAAGAAAACTACTCACCACCGAATTAAACAAGATATCACAAAAATCTAAAATTTTGGGTGGCACTGTAGAAGAAATATTCAAAAACCTAATGGATTTTAAATATTTTGAATATATTCTTTTTGGCGATTTACTTAGACTTGTTTTTGATCAAATCTATAGAACTTTAGATCAAAAAACTGCAAAAAGAGATGGACTTGCAACCGCGCTATTTAATAAAGTATTTAAAGGTCAAAGTTCCATTCAAGGTCAAATATTAGCTAGATCTAGAATTTTACTGACTGATATAACTTTACCTGCAAGCGGAGACACTGTTTTAAATATAGATAAAAATTTATACTTTTTACCCATTTCGATACAAAACTTAAAATTTATGTTTGCTGATAAATTATTTGGTAAGTCAAAAAGTTCTTTTACTGTTTTTGAAATAATAGAAGAAATTGGTAAAATGGTTTCCTTGTCTTTTCAAAATAAAGTATTATTATTAAACGACAAAAGCGTAGGTAGAAAATACTCTGTTGAAAAAGCAACATACTCTCTTAAGGGAGAGGAACCTAACTATAAAATAATATCTTCTGTAAAAAAACAAAAAGACTATAAACATGGCATTGTTATTTATTTTAAAACAAAAGAACAAACAACTAAAAGACCTGGTACTAGGTCGTTTAATATGCAAAACAAAATTCCGCATTTTTATTTTGGAGGATATGATAGAGGCGCTGTCAAAAAAATTGAATTAGAGTTAGTGAAGAAAGGAGATATGCAATTAGCAGTAATGGAGCAACTTGGAGAGGGTGTAGGTAAAGTGATACCTGCAATTTTTAAAACAAAGATTGATCTTGTTGCTTGTCCTGTTTTTCATTTAGGAATGGAATATTATGTTGCAACGCCAACAATAAACAACTCAAGCAATAGTGGTGCGTCACCGTGGTTGTTTGCACAAGGATATTATAATATAAGTAATATAGTTCACTCTTATCAAGCTGGTGGACCGTTTCAGACAGAAATAAGAGGTTACATACAGAACTCTACACAGCAAAATAAAAAGAGCGCTCCGAAAGTAAATATTAAAACTGCTCAAGAGGTCGACGATATAGTTAAGGGTCAACTTAAAGAACTTGAAGACTCTGGGGAACTTAATACAATACTGAGATCCGCAAAGACAAGGGCAGTAAAAAATCTTAAAGACAAATATGCGGAGGGTGGACAAAGTAGGTGGTCGCAGTGGATGCAATACGGCGATGATGACCCTGAGTCTGTGTATGGAGCAGATAGCACTGTTAATGCCAACCGTGCAGCACGAGAGCAAGAAAAAAATGCTGAAGAAGCGGCAAAGGTTCCAGAGTAACTAATTAATTTATGCCCAAAGATATCACAATAGTACCTTATGCGAGAAATGGATTACCGGCAGATTTTCTCTTCACTCAAAGAAAGTATTACGCTGAGAGTGATTTAATTTACCCGTCAAATGGAATTCCAAAACCAGTTGACATGTGGGTTGAAAAACCATTGTGGGGTAAGGTTGATACAAAAGGTCGATATGTGTATCCAGATATTGACTCACTAAAAACAATAAATAATAATATAGAAGTAATAAACTTTGTAGCAGATGCTTATTTCGATATGCTTAGTTTTGTTTTAAATGCAAGTAGGTCTTTAAAAACATGTATGACTTCAATAATCGATATAACTGATCCAATAAAAGGACATCACGACTTAGTTTCTGATTATAATACTTACTTTAATGAAAGTTTAGAACCTGCTTTTGTAGATACATTTTTATCACAAAAAGAAAGGGATAAAATAAAATCATTTAAAGATTATGCTGGGCAATATATTGCTTTTGTTGAGAAAAATAGCATTTTTCCGCATACCTTAGCAGCATATTTATCTTCCGTTAATTGTAGTAATCGAACTAGTGGATTAATGATAGAATTTTCAACAGTCTACAAATATGATGATGATCAGTTTAAATGGACCGAGTTTCTATCGAGTGATTTTTTTGTAGATTATATTAGAATAGCAGGGTTGCATGGGTTTTATGTTAACAAAAATATACCATGGTCTATTGCTGCGAATATGAATTCAATTTACATGAAAGAGAGAATGGCATTGTATGATATAAACAATGATGAGGAAAATTTTAACGTTAATTATATACAAGCAGAATTTATATCCTATGAGTCATTTAAAAAGTATATGTTCTATGCTTACTATTCTTTGATAACATTTCAACCTAAAGTCGAAAAAGTTAGTATTAATAATTGTATTGCTAAAAGTATATTCGAATCAAATTTTAAAACAAAAATACAAAAGGTAACTAGATCCACTGAATTTGAAAATGTCAATACGGCGACATATGATGATTTCCTAGATATATACCCAGAGAGTTATTTTATAGAAATATATTTACATATAAGATTAATAGAAGAGAAAATTATTTTGTCTACAAAAGAAAGACTAAACTTAGTTCAAAAAATAGTCAAAAAAATACAAAAAAGTGACGTGTTCGACGGCATGTTATTTTTTGCAGATTTTTTGGCAAAAAAAAGAGTCAACTCAAATTTACGCTTGACTTCCAAAAGAATGAGTGATAGTATGACTTCAAGTTCAAACACCGGTGCATCTCAAGGTGCTATCATAACTTCTGGATATTAGATTGATTTTCCAAACATTTGATGAAAAAAATAAATGTTCTCTAATCTATAGAAAAGGAACATTTAGCGAACAAATCACAGATAATTGTACCAAAACTTGGTCCTATGCTACTTATCTACGCGACAAGGAGGTCGAGTATGCTAATCTTTACACCGGGGGTAAATCCCTGGATAAACTTTGCCCAGAGGATTCTAGAGGGGAGTGGTCCACGGTCCAAGAAAGAATCAAAGCAGCATTCAAAGCAGCAAACGAAGTAGGTCTAAATCTAGATGATCATTGCTTATATGACCTAATCCCAAGTCACTATCTACAAAACTTTGCAGAAATAAAAAATAAAATTTGCGAAGAGGTTTTTACCAACTATCCAAAACCCACAAATTACGATCAGTTGCTAAAAATTAATAAAGTTATTGCAGATATTAAAAACCACAATGTCAATATTGATCCAACTAAAATAGAGCGCCTAACGATTCAAGATCGCAATATGTTCAAAACATTAACTAATTGCAAACCTTATATTGACTATGATATGTTCAAAACGATAACAGGTCGATTGGCTACAAAACAAAATTCATTTCCGGTAATGACGCTTCCAAAGAAATATCGTCAAGTTCTAACTCCAACTAACGAATGGTTGTTTGAATTAGATTTCAATGCTTGTGAATTAAGAGTTGCTTTGGCACTGCTTGGTCATGACCAACCAGAAGAAGATCTACACGATTGGAATTTGAAAAATGTATTTACCAGAACTAAAAGCAGAGAAAATGCAAAGAAAAGGATTTTTTCTTGGTTATATAACCCAAATAGCACCGACGATAAGGTTGATAAGATTTACGACCGTAAAATACTAAAAGATATGTATTTTGATAAAGTTTTAGGTAAAGTCTATACGCAGTTCGGTCGCGAGATTGATTCAGACGAAGATCATGCGATTAGTTACATTATTCAATCTACAGCAGCAGACTTAGTGTTTGAGCAAATGTATAGTGTTTGGGAATTTTTAAAAGATAAAAAATCTTTTGTTAAGTTTTGCAATCATGACAGTTTAGTTATCGATCTTGCAGAAGAAGATCAATACGACATAAACAAAATTTCTAAACTATTTAGTAACACGAGGTTTGGCAAGTTTAAAGTAAACCATGAAGGTGGCAAAGACTGGTCTAAGATGAAACCTTTGAATATAAAATAGGAGACTTTAAATGAAAATAACCAAAGAATACATTAAAAAACTTATTGTCGAACAAATTAAAGAATTAAAAGATGAAGATGCATCACCACCAAGTCAAAAAATGACTTCCTCAGATTTTAAAAAACAAGCGGTGAAATCAGCGACTGGTACACAAACTGGTCTAGATGACGCTGAAAGACAGATGTTAACTAATGTCACCGAGAAACTAAAAAAGTTTGCAAGTCAAAAAAACCTCAAATCAGCAGGAAAGGTAACAAGATTGCTAGATATGCTAAACACTGAATTAGATAAGCAAATAAAATAAATACAGAGGGCAAAATGCAAACCGTTATTGGTTTGGGTAAAGCAGGTTGCAATATTGTAGACCACTTATCACGATACCCACAATATCAAATAAAAAAAATAGATGTAGGTCTAAAAAAGACTAAAACCACTTTTGGTCTTAAGCGCCAGGACGGTTCCGAACTTTATGAAAAAAGCAATATGCCGAAAGGTATAAATAATTTCCTAGAGGGGGTGATGCCTGAAACTTTATTTATTACAAGTTGCGGTGCCGTCTCTGGTGCTTCTTTAAAGATTTTGCAGAAAATCCACAAAAAAACTAAAATACAAGTAATGTATATATTGCCACAAAAAGATGACCTTGTGGGCGAAAAACTTCTACAAAATAACTTACTTTTTAATGTATTTCAAGAATACGCTCGATCAGGATTGTTTGATCGTGTTTTTTTGCTTGACAATTCTAGGTTATCTGATATAATGGGTCCTGTACCTATAATGAAGTATTGGGATTCGATAAATAATTTAGTGTCGACAACATACCACATGTTAAACGTTTTTCAAAACACACAACCAGTAATCACAACAAACACGAAGCGAATTGATACCGCCCGAGTGTCAACTATTGGTCTACTGGATTCACAGAATAATCAAGAAAAAATGTTTTTTAATCTTGACATTCCAAGAGAAAAAAGTTATTATTATGGAGTTCCGAAAAAACAATTGGAAGAAGACCCTAATCTTATGGAGGTTATTCGTGAGAACCTAAAATCAAACATAGAACATGATAAAATGAAAACTACTTATTCGGTACATTCAACCGATTATAATGAGGTTATATCTTACTGCGAAAAAAGCAGCACTTTAATACAACAACTAGCAGTGTGAAAGATCAACACACTGACTTTAACTAAGGAGAAAATTATTATGGGAATTAATATGGAGAAAATGCGTGCTCGTCTAGAGGCGCTACAAGGAAACGGAAATAACAAGAAGAACAACTTTTGGAAACCGCAGGAAGGCGAGCAGACTGTTCGTCTAGTAGCGCCATCTGACGGCGACCCCTTCCGAGACTATTGGTTTCATTATGACGTAGCAGGTGAACCAGGATTTCTTTCGCCAAAGCGTAACTTTGGTGAGGACTGCCCACTTGACGATTATGTACGTGCTCTGTGGCGCGAAGGTTCTGAAGAATCAAAACGTGTTGCACGTAAGTTAGGTGCAAAGCAACGTTTCTTTGCTCCGGTTCTTGTCCGAGGGCAAGAGGAAGAAGGTGTAAAGGTTTGGGGATTCGGAAAGCGTGCTTACGAAACTCTACTTGGTCTTGTTCTTAACCCAGAATATGGCGATATCACAGACCCAACAGAAGGAACTGACTTGGTAATTGGATATTCAAAACCAGCAGGAGCATCTTTCCCTGAAACTAAGATCACCCCTCGCCGCAAGTCTTCTCTTCTTCATCAAGATGAGACACAGGCGCGAACTCTTATGGAGTCTGTTCCTGACTTTGATGAGATCTTTTCTGATGCTCGCCGGTCTACTACGCAAGTAGCAGATATCCTTGATCGTTTTCTCAACACTGTTGATGAAGCGGCATCCAACCAAACTACGGCATCAACTGCAGGATCGGTTTCGGATGTTGATAAGGCATTCTCTGAACTACTAGGTAGTTAGTCTTGTGGGGGAGGAAACTCCCCCTTTTTATTTATGAAAGGAAGGGGAAAATTGCTAGTAAGAGCGATTCATTGTGAAGAGTGCAATACAACTGTTTACTCAAGGGCATCAGAAGATCTAAGAGAATGTGAGTGTGGACGAGTCAGAGTCTACGGCGGGTTCATGGGTCATTTTAAATACGACATAATGGGTAAAAAAACAAAGTTTAAACCCATAAAAATGGAAATTAAAGCAACGCCTAATGATCTGTATGATGATTATGAAAATATGGAAGATAAGTTTGGATTGATTAAAAAGAACACAGAAGAAAGGAAAACACAAACAACGTATGTTTTTTAGGAGATGATTGTGGTGAAAAAATGGAAAAAAGGAGAAGAAGGTTTTGAAGAAGCCTTACAAGATATAGCGAGTAGATATAAAGGTCTTGGAGGTGGTCCAAGTAGTGAATCCTCAGTTCATGCTTCAAAGCAAGATATTAGAGATGGTTACGCTTGGTTTTGGTCTGATAATAGTGACGTGTCTAATCTTATTCAGCGTTCTAGAGACTACATTTTAGAAGTCAGAGATCACGGTGATAACATTTCATTTAAATTAGATAAAAACGGTTATAGAGGTCCGATATATGCCTTTAGACCAGATAGAACGCTAAATGAAAATATAGATGAGGAGGAACATGAGATTGGCTAAAAAGAAATCTGCTGGTCGTCTGTCAATGGACCAGATGAGAAAATTAATAAATAAAAAAGCAGGACAAGAAGTCTCTGTTGA